>OKUA01000548.1_pt1 | contig 27667 bp, 17 predicted proteins | sample 1606501 | NCBI WGS metagenome assembly OKUA01 (sample SAMEA3879608, study PRJEB24766) | human gut metagenome | biome: human-associated habitat; feature: feces | place: USA | collected 1985/1987
ATCACGAGCCCATCGCAATGCTTAATTATACGTTCGATATCACCGATCGTTCTCAATTGAATATTGCCAGTTCCTTACGTTTCGGAAAGAATGGTTATTCTGCACTGACATGGTATGGTGGTCCGGACCCACGTCCCGATTACTATCGCTATCTGCCGAGTTTCTACAATGGCACAGAAATCGGTGCATGGCTCGACGAAGCATGGCGCACCAATACAGACAACATACGCCACATCAATTGGGATCAGTTGTATGACATCAACCGTAATCAGCCGGAGAACTCGCTGTATGGCTCCGGACGCCGTGCCATCAACATGATCGAAGAACGCCATACCGATCAGTTGGACTGGAATTTCTATACACAATTCTCACACCAACTACGCAACAATTCCAAAATCAACGGCGGGATGAACCTTCGTCGCAACCGTACTGAATATTACAGCGAAGTAAAAGACTTATTAGGCGGTGATTACTGGGTGGATGTAGACAAGTTTGCAGAACGTGACATGGGTGGTCTTAATCCGGTTCCTTACCAGAATGATATGGATTATTACCAGCAATACGGTCATGCCCGTGCAGCCAAAGAAGGAGACAAATACAGTTATGACTATTATGGCAATAACCTCACCGCTCGCGCTTGGGCTATGTATGAAACAAGTTTCAAAGGTATTGGTATCAACCTTGGTGGTGAGGTGGGACACTCTACCTTGTGGCGCCATGGTTTATGGAAAAAGGGGTTATTCCTCGATAATTCACAAGGCGACTCCCAAAAGTTGAATTACCTGACGTATAAACTGAAAGCTAATTTCAATTATAAATTCTCAGCAGCCCACTCTATCGATGCCAGTATTATCTATATGCAGGATGCGCCGGCATTCCAGGCGGCATTCGTATCTCCACGTACGCGTAACTCCGTTACTCCGGGTATCTCCGCTGAAAAAGTATTCGGTGTAGACGCATCCTACAACCTGCGTATAGGAGATATCAAGGCACGTGTATCCGGTTATTATACGAAGTTCATGGATCAGACAAAAGTACTGTCGTACTATGATGACGTGGAGTCCACTTTCTCTAACTTTGCAATGAGCGGTATCGACAAGCGTCACTTCGGTCTGGAAGTAGCTGCTTCTATACCTCTTTATCAAGGATTGTCTTTGAACGGAGCTATCAGTTGGGGGCAGTTTACTTATGATTCCAATCCCGACTATGTACAGATACAGGATAACAGTGGCGAAATCAAAAATCAAGGTAAGGTCTACTGGAAAAACTTCCGTGTAGAAAGCACTCCGCAGACAGCTATGAACATCGGTTTATCTTATCGCAGCCGTAAAAACCTCTATGCTTCCGTAGACTTGAATTACTACAACAATATGTATTTGTCCATGAGCCCGCTCTACCGTACGGACGCTGTTTTATCACGTAATATGACAGAAGAAGACATCCGCGAATTACGCCATCAGGAGAAGTTCGATCCGGCTTGTGTCCTCAATGCCAGCATCGGTAAGAACTGGTACATCAACCGGATCTATACACTTGGATTCAGCCTTGAAGTAAAGAACCTGCTCAATAATCAGGATATCAAGACAGGTGGATATGAGCAAGTACGTCTACTCAAGAACAAAGATGAAAATTATCAGACGTACCAGCCGTTCGATTCGAAATATTTCTATATGTTCGGTACGACCTATTATATGAATATTTATTTCCGGTTCTAAGTAACGTAACGAATAAAAAATGAAAGCTATGAACAAAATATTGAAAATATGCATGATGGCAGCGATCGTATTAGGCTTTACGAGCTGCTATAACGACTTTGACGATCCAGCTCCGGCGAAAGTATGGACTGAAGAGGATTTTGCCAATGAAACTTTGATCTCGATCAAAGACTTCAAGCAACTATTCTACGATGTATACGGCAACGGTGCCGCAAGTTTAGGCAAGACTCTTGAGATCACAGAAGATTACGTTATCCATGGTAAAGTAATCTCAAGCGACCAGGCAGGCAACGTTTATAAATCGGTATATATTTATGATGAAGATTCAGAATCGGCTATCGAACTGAAGCTAATGGTTAGCAACTATGTATTTTATCATCCCGGACAGGAAATATTCGTAAAGACCAAGGGACTGGCAATTGGCTGTTACCGCTATATGTTAAGTGTGGGTGGAATGCCGACAGAAGCGGATATTGCCAAAGGATATGCCAATCGTAATCTTGAAACCCAACTACTGGTTAATGCCCATATTTTTACCGGTGCTTTGGGAGAGTTAAGCAAAAGTGATACATTGGTTGTAAATAAAACCAATTATAAGACAGAACTCAACGATGATGCCTTAGGCCGTCTCGTTCGTTTCGAAGGTCTGGAATACAGAGCAGGAACATTCGATGACGACAAATACCCCCAATATTTAGAAACGACTTATCCGGGCGGTTCAACTACGGCCGTTTATACCAATAAGTATTATGAAGAAGAAGGGTTGACACCGACTTATGCGTATAGTTATAATAATCAGCGCTACTATGGTTCGTCCTGGTTCTCGTACAACGAAGGCAATCCTACCTCGACAGGTAATTACATTGTACGTGTAAGCGGTTATGCAAACTTCGCACTTCAACCGTTGCCGGAAAATGGAAAGACAGGGGATATTACAGCCATTTACACAAAGTATTCATCAAAATCAGGAGGATTTATCAAATACCAACTACTGGTAAATAGCATGAACGATATTCAATTCTGATAGAAATGCTCAATAAAGAAATAAATTTCCGAAAATAAAAAAGTCCGGGTGTACATCGCCCGGACTTTTTTATTCCCATAAATATCAACGGATTACAATAGATAGAAAATCAATAACAACACAGCATTTATTGCCACTACACACCCGAATCCTCCTAAAATCCACGGACGCAGCTTACTCTCTTTCCCGGAAAAAAACAAGGCATAACACATGTTCACCAGAATATTGCTCACAATAGCCTGCATACTACAAGCCGTAACAACCAACACAGCCACACTGCCCGTATTTTGCAACAAGTTCAAGATAAAAGGAGTAATATCACTAAAACCGGAAACAAACGATAAAAGATTCAACCCTCCCGTACCGGCATAAATCAAAGTATAGTGAGTAAGCACCGTAAAAACGACAAATAACCCCGCAAAAATCAAAGCAACTTTGAACTCCAACGGATTGCTGCTGTCCTCTTCTTCATCCAGACTTTCGGTACCATCCGTTTTCTTCCGCCGGGAATGAATAAACCAGGCAACAGCAGCAGCTACCAAAGCCATAATAAGCAAATAAGGATAGATACTGACAAATATCTCACGACTAAAAATAAAAATAAGTATCATAAATCGCAAGAACATCATACTTACAGCCAACAACATGGCAGCCACATACTCCGTAGCCTGTTCGGAATGCGCATTACGGCTTTTACGTGCCAATACAGAGATGGTGGCCGTACTGCTATACAATCCGCCGATGATACCGGAAACCAATACTCCCGACTCACGGAACACATAACGCTTTAATAGATAAGACAGATACGAGATACCGGAAACCACCACCGTAGCCAACCATATGGAATAGGGAGTCAGATTGATATCCGGAATGATGTTCTTGTCGGGCAACATCGGCAAAATGATTCCACTGATAGCCAAAAACTTGGCAAGAGTGATCATCTCGTCATTCTTCATACGCTGGGCAAACTCAGTAAAGGTATGCTTCAATTCTGTCAGTAACAATACAGTCACAATTACCATCACGTAAAACCACGATGGCTGCGTGTCTACAATGGGAGCAATACAATAAGTAATCAGGGCTATTATAATAGTAGTAATCCCGAAAACATGAAATTGAGACTGCTTGACGTAATAGTTCAGCCCGAGCAATATCCCCAAAATCAAACCGCCCCCCATAAAGAGACGCATATCTGCTTTATCAAGAATATAAAGCAGATATCCCAATATACCGATAAAAGTAAAAGTACGGTCTGTACCGAAAAGCGTGGTTTCTCCTTCTCGTTTCAGACTGATTCTACGCTGCGACAAACCGATAAGAAGAGAAAATAAAGTCACCAAAATAAAGGTAACCAACTCGCGCGGCAGATAATTATATAATTGTTCCATACACTGTTCTTTTGAATGCGAACAAATATACAGATTATTTTTAGAGTTACCAGATTGTATACGGCTTTTTCATTAGCTGTGAATTATAGTAACGGACATCCCCCGTCACCTCTTGACCGATAAAAGCAGGCTTCACAAAAGCTTCATCCTCTGTACTCAATTCAACTTCCGCCACTACAAGCCCCTCATTCTCACCATAAAATTCATCCACTTCAAAAACATGCGCCCCGCTACGGACCAAATAACGGGTTTTATCAATCACTCCCGGCTCACAAAGTTTCATCAATTCTTCGGCCTCGTTCAACGGCAACTCTCTCTCCCACTCGTAACGGCTGGTTCCGGAAGCATTAGAAGCCCCCTTAATAGTAAGATACCCTTTACCATCACGGATTCGTACCCGTACCGTCCTTCCCCGGGCACTGCTTATGTATCCCTGTATAATACGACTTTGCGCAAAAGCCTGCGATTTATAATCTCCCGAAACGAGAAATTTACGTTCAATTTCCTGTGCCATGCTGCAAAAGTAGGAATGAATAATGAATAATGAACAATGAAATTAATTTATTTTCCAGCATCATCGCTCCTAAATCATCATTCATAAATCATACAACTCAAAACCGTGTCATAAATTCAATCACTAACTTATCCTGTTCGGACGGATCGGGTATTCCTCCACTTTTATAAAAATACTTTTCGTAGTTCAAGCGTATATCGGCTATAAAAGATTTGGAGAAGCTGAAAGTCAAACCGCCTGTCACACGATGGCGTGCATAATCGGTTATGGCCAACTTATTCGGTTCCGTTTCAGACGTTGTTATTCCATCACTATGATCCGTCATCATATCATAACGTGCCAGAAAAGACATCTTATGAAAAAAGCGGCGAAGCGGAATATCATAAATAGCGAAACTATTGACAGAATGCATATTCTTAAAAGCGTCATGTCCATACGTCTTATACAAATATTCCGCTTCTATATGGAATTTATCAGTTTCATAATAAATTCCGGCATCGTACATATTGACGCGTACCTCGGCAGGTTTCATCATTTGGGTACTCAGCGTAAGATTCCATCCCTTCGCAAACCAAAGTTGCCCTTTCAAAGAATAATTCAATGTTTTATGCCATTCCTTCTGTTCTGTCAGTCCGGAGCCATTGAACAACCCGCCTTCAAGGATGAACGGCAAAGATGCATCTTTGCGTGTATAAGCCAGAGTGGCCCCGACATCACGTACATCACCAACCTGTTTTCCAATAAACGAACGGTTAGCGAAAAAGCGTACATGCGGCGAACGGTGCGCATCAATCGTAAAAGGAACCCTCATCTGTCCGATCGTAAAGTTGACATGCTTTATTGGGAAAATACGAGTATAAGCATCCAGCATACGGATTTTTCCCTGATCGGACAGATCTATTTCCGCTTTATAAGCCACGATCGGAAGCACATTGCCTGTCAAGCTGAAACGGGCATTCCGTACTTGAAAACGACTTTCGTCAGTTGCCGTCTGATATTCGTATTTTGCACGGATCGTTCCATGGATTGCCGGTAAATAGTCGTGCAATTCCATCTTCTCCTTATCCAGTTTTTTCCCATCTACCACTTCTTCGTTTACTTGTGCCAAAGCTGTTGTCGTCAGCAGTAATCCTGCCCCAATCGTAACCAATATTTTCATCAGGTTTATAACTTAATATTTTGGTGCAAAAGTAACGATGCCCCCATACACCCTTATGACAAACAGGTTACAAATGTATTACACATTACAAATAGATTACGAAGTACAATAACAGTTCCATCAGACAACAACCAACAGTATTGACAAATATATCATAAAAAAAGCGCCCCTCACAGGACGCTTCCATTCATCTTACTCGGCTACCATTATTTTCGCAACCCGATTATCCGCCTTAACCAGATAAACGCCATTCGGAAGTACTACACGACAATTTTTCTGATGATTCGCCTGGAACAACTGCTTTCCTTCCAGATCAAAAACAGCTACACTTTCACAACTATCCGACAGAAAGAGGTGGCCTTTCCGATAATAAACAAAATTTTCCGTAGTCACATCTCCAATACCGGTAGCATTCAGTACGGTCAGAGTCCCATCTCCTTCGAAATAACCGGGGTGAGTGCCGACACTATACGTTCCGGGCACTTGTTTTACACCGTTCAGATACAGTTCGGCTACACTGCCGTTTGTATTCATAACCGCCTTTCCTCCTTCATTCAATTTTAAAACAGCACAGTCACCGGCAGCTCCCACATGGTTAAAGACCACCCGATTACCCTTACCAATTTGTATTTCACCATTGCCCAAAGCATATGCGGCATCTCCTTGTACCCCAATTACCGATCCCTCGGTACGTGGACTGTTGGTAATACTCCAAACACCGGTAAAACCACTGTTATCACCCTTCAGCACAAGAATGGCACTATTCACCGTTTTTGCATCATTTGCCACAGTAACCGTCGACTTTCCATCTACATTTCCCTGTAGTGTAAGCGTATTTACCGTACCACCGCCACTTAGTTTAAACGATACTTCCCCATTGATATGAACAGGACTGTTCCAACCGAAATCACTGCTGCCACTGGCATAACTCATACTCGTACCGCCTGCCATATAGAGTTCTTTAATCTTACTGACTGTTTTTCTCAAACGAATGTTATTAGCATTAAGATACATCACTACCGGAAAATTATCTGTTGATGCTTCTATTTCGGAATCAACAAGAATAGTATCTCCTTCAACCGGTAAAATAGCCGGAGTATAATTGGCGGCAACCTCCCAATTTTTATTTGCCTGCGGAGTCCACTGAAAAGCATAATCAGGATGGACAACCGTCAAAGTACCCTCTCCCTCCAGATAGGCTGGCAATTTAGTAGCAGTATACGTTCCCTCTGCCAATAATTTACCACCGGTATATACCTCACTCAAAGAAGCATCCGTATCCAGAATTAATTTACCGCCTTCGGCAATATTCAGTTTGGTTTTGTGATACAGGCAATCACCGCCTGCCAATCGAAGTCCGGCTTCCGCAGCAACATCGATATTACCGGTTCCGGCTGCATTCTTACCATGGACAGTTACCTCACCTGCTTTTATATCCAGATTTCCGGTCCAGGTATCATTCACTCCCTGTATAAACAGTTTTCCGGTTTCTGTTTTGCTTAAAGTGCCTTCGCCATCCATATTTCCTATAAGAACGAGATTACCGGCCACTTCCGCAGTCACATCCGACATCAATGAGATGCCTCCGGTAGTTAAAGTTGCCCCTTCCGATCTGTTTTTTATTACTGCACCGTTGAAAGACAATTTTCCCTTCAGATTCGAAGCAGCAGAAACCAATGCTGTCGTTCCCTCTTCAAGAGTGATATTACCGGCAAAATCTCCCCCGTCAAAATCTATCGTGCCATGAGCCACAATTCCCTGATCCTGTTCTTTCGGTGTCCCGGCAGGATTCCAGTTATTAGGCTGATTCCAAGAATTTGATTCGGCACCTGTCCATTCATAAATATTACTTACAGGAACAAATGTGTAGGTCTTCCCGGCTTCCGTTTCAATATCATACACAGTGGTTTCTACCAAATCCAGTGCGGGAATCTTGGTAATATCTTTAATTACCGGTTCGGGTATTTCATAAACACTGTTCAGTGAATTGCTGTTATCACCCTCTGCTACCTTCATCGTGAAACTATCTCCCGGTCTCAGAGGAGTAGCAGTGCGCAAACGCAAATTGCCTCCTATGCCGGATTTAACCGTTACAGATACGATTTTACCCCACTTCCACTGCATATCCACAATCTCAAATCCTCCTCTGGCTTTCAAACCGGTAACTTTGCCTTCCGACCATACATCCGGTAACGCCGGCAATAAATGCACAGCCCCGTCATGGCTCTGTACCAACATCTCTGCAATACCGGCACAGCACCCGAAATTACCATCTATCTGGAAAGGCGGATGTGCATCGAACATATTGGCATAAGTTCCTCCATTCGCATCCGAAATAGTAACATTCGGATCCTTCAGTTTCAACTGATTCTGAATCAGTTGATAGGCATGATTGCCATCCTGTAACCGGGCCCACAAACAAACTTTCCAACCCATAGACCACCCACGGCTCTCATCCCCACGTCCTACCAATGACTTCTTTACAGCCTGGAACAGGGCAGAATTAGTATAGGGAGAAATCTGAGTACCGGGAAACATACCCCACAAATGAGAGACATGACGATGTCCGGAACTCTCTCTGTCCCAATCTTCAAGCCACTCCTGCAACTGTCCGTATTTACCTACATGCATCGGCGGCAACTGTTCTTTCAACTCTTTCAAATCGGCAACAAATCCTTTATCCGTGTTCAATATTTCAGCAGCCTCAATGGTGTTGCGAAGCAGATCGTATACCATCTGATTATCCATGGTCACCCCACTAAAAATAGCCGCATTCTGTTTGCTACCACTATCATCGGTATACGAAAACAATCCCGGATGATTCTCCGGAGAGTTGGAGGGTGACACTACTTTGTAACCGGTATTCGGATCTGTAATCAGAAAATCCTGATAAAATTCGCTGGCGCTCTTCAGAACCGGATAGATCTCTGCCAAAAACTCTTTGTCTCCGGTAAACAAATAATGTTCCCACAAATGAAAACAGAACCAAGCATTGCAGGTAGGCCACACACCGCATGCCGATTTGTCCACCGCCCCGGTAGAACGCCAGATATCCGTATTGTGATGAAGCGTCCATCCGCGACAACCATACATTTTACCGGCCGACTCTTCTCCGGTCACACTGACATCTTTCACCATCTGCAAAAAAGGATTATGACATTCACTCAGATTCGTGACTTCGGCCGGCCAATAATTCATTTCAACATTTATATTGGCCGTATATTTACTATCCCACGCCGGATACTGCCCGGCATTCGGATTCCAGATTCCCTGCAAATTAGCCGGTTGTGTTCCCGGCTGTGAACTGGAAATAAGCAGATAACGCCCAAACTGAAAATACAAGGCGGCCAATGAAGGATCATTTACTGTAGAAAACTCTTCAATCCGTACATCGGTAGGCTTCTTTTCCTGTTCACTGTTATTGCCCAGATTCAGAGTAACACGTCCGAACTGCTCTTGATATTTCGCAATATGATCCGCTTTGGCCTGCTCGTAATCTTTGTCAAATTTATCAAGATACTCTTTGGCACGTGCTTCACTATCGGCACTGATATCTTTATAACTAACAAAATTGGTAGCTGTCGAGATATAAATACAAGCACTATTGGCATCCGTAACATTCAAGCTACTGTTTGCCGCCGTCTGACTACCTCCATCAGCAACGACCTTTATCAATGAATGGGCATGCAACAGATTAGGAATATTTTCTTCCGTCTTTTTCCCACCTTCAGTGTAAACAGACAGCATGTTATCGGCTCCTTCCACCAGCTTAACAGTCACCTTGGTACGATTTGTTTTCAACGGGCCGACAAAAGAGGTTTTAAAAGTCACCTTGCCCGGTTGGTCAGCCGAAATTTTAATAATAATCAACTGATCTGCCAATGAAGTAAAAACCTCACGGGTATAGTTCACCCCATCTACCGTATAGGTTATTTTGGCAACCGCATTGGAAAGATCCAATTCACGATAATAATTAGACGGTGTTTTGTGGTTTTCGGGAAAATCGAGCAACAGATTACCGATTGACTCATAAATCATCCCGTGACCGGTGATATTCCGGTCTGCAATAATATTAGCCAATGCTAACTTTTGAGCCTCTGCATACTCACCATTATTAATATAATTCCGGATATCTTCCAAATGCGTAAGTGCATTCGGATTCGCATTGTTATAAGGACTACCCGACCAATAGGTATCCTCGTTAATCTGAATAGTATCCTGTGAAGCGATACCATAAACCATTGCTCCTAACCGCCCGTTTCCCAAGGGCAAAGCTTCCACCCAATAATCGGCAGGACGATCATACCATAACTTAAGATCTTGTGCCGACATATTTCCGGTACACAGACCTACTACTAACAGCAGTAAACTTTTCATCAGTACATGTTTTCTCATGGATAAAATACATTTTAATAGTTAACCATGAGGCAAAGTTATCCAACGAAAACCTCCCCAACCGGGTAAAAACGTTTCTAAAAAAGGGTAAAATCATATATCCACCCATAAAAACCAATATTTATAAATTCGATTTATTGATCAAAAACAGCAGTAATCACACCTCAAAAGTCCCCTTTTCAAACACCCTCAAATACAAATCCTTTTTACCAACCAACATCAGGCTCCAAAAAGATAACGAACTAACAATAAACAAGTTATCTACAAAAGTATCACATACCCCTTCAAAACCGAACAAAAATTAGCAATGAAATAATCCTCCTTTCGGAAGAAATAGTCCACCTCCCAATGGAAAAGCTTAACAGCCTCAACCTGATATAAAAACCATGTGAAATAAAAGTTTTCCCAAAATCAAGTTCAACCTTTAAAATAACCATCATCAATGATGACAGCCAGCCAATTGGTATATTGGCATATTGGCGCATTGCCCAATTATTCCTGTTCTTTCAAATAAGTAGTAGGCACCTTGCCGGTTTCTTTCTTGAAAACCCGGCTAAAGTATTTCGGGTCACAAAAACCAGTCATGTCCGCTATCTCCGCAATCGTATACTTTTGCGACTTCAACAAGCGTTCCGCTTCCCTTATCCGAATATCCTTTATAAATTGTGCAGGAGTCTTATTCACACTTTCTTTCATCCGCCGATACAACAAAGAACGGCTGAGTCCCAAATACTCTCCTAAGAAATCGACTGTAAGATTATCATTGGCTATATTTTGCCGGACAAAATCTTCTGCTTTGCGAAGAAATCGCTCATCTTCCTCTTCTTTCAAACCGACTGTTTGCCCGTCCACTGTTCCGGACGATATATCGAAATTTATCTGCCGCCGCCTTTTCCTGTAATAAATGACCAAACAGAGCGATACAAGTAATACGACGGCGAATCCGGCATACAACATTTTCCTCTTAAACGGCGGATCGATATCGATAGACAAAGTAGTAATCTCTGCACTCCAAATTCCTTTGCTATCGGTATATTGTACCTCTAATAAATATTCCCCATTTTTAAGCCCGTTCAGAACAATCGGCTCTCTTTCCGCCAAAGGTATCCAAACGGAATCCGGATTCAACCGATATTTATACTGTATTTTCCCCATATAGCCATAATCCAACACAATGGGGGAAATGCGGATCTCCTGCCCTTCAGATGCCTCTATTTCCGTTATATCCGTGTGTAGATGTAATGTATCTACAAGAATTTCTTTCCAACAAAAGGAGGGATTATTTTTCGACAAGTCATTCAAATGCATGGTAAGATAGCCATCCACTGTCCCCACCCAAAGAGTACGTTCCCGGATAAAAGCCGCCGCTTCTGAAAAGGTCATATTCCTGCCAAAATAATTACTCCCAAAAATCTGGACCTGCTGGCCTGCCGAATATTTGAAAAAAGAATCATCCTTAATAAAGTAAAGAACCCCGTCCGTATCTTCTGCAACAGACAGAACGATCTCCGATGAGACGGAGGGTATTTTGAAAGATTCCAATTCCCATTTGCCATTTCGGATAACGAGTTTATGCAATCCGAAGCCCATCGTTGAAACATAGACCGTACCATCCTGTGCGGCATATATATAAGAACAATCGTAGTGGCACAACCGTTGTTCCAATCGTCCGTCCTTATCGTATATCAACAATCCTTTCTTGGAAGCCACCGCTATATGACCATCAATCATAGTGATATGCCTTATTCCGGCAACCGTATCCACCCTCTGTGGAAGAGAATCGTAGTTAGGTTGCCAGGCTATCTTATACAATCCATTATGGTACGTTCCTATCCAAAGATTTTGCCGGTCATCAAAAGCAAACGAATAAATACTGGAATCTCCCTCAAAATCAGTCCAACGGCGAATCTCATACCGGCCTTCTTCCTTTGGAGTAAGCATAAACAGTCCGCCCCCTTTACTCGCCATCCAGACATTTCCATGCCGTAATTCCATCGAATAAATGTTTGCCCCAAAAGAGACAGGTTCTCTTTGTATATCTCCCCGGGGAGATAAATATCCGATAAAATTCCGGTGCAGGTCATACATGTAGATCCGTCCATTCTTACCAGCCAGCCAGAATTCCTTTTCCATATGCAAGAAAGCACGAATCTCCGTCGCATAGATAGGAGAATCCGTATCCTGTATATGTGTATAGTACTGGTACTGCTCATTTGGAAAACTTATCTTATAAAGGACATCGTTGCAATTGACCCACAAATTACCATTACGATCGGTACAGGAAGCATGCAAAGTAGTGCTTAAATCTTTCTTGGTAGGTACGGATAAGAAAAATGTGTTCCTGCTATCGGAGATCGTTATACCATTTTGTACCGCTTTTAAAACATATGGATTCTTTATCTGTTTTTTAGGGAAAGCCTGAGAAGCCGGCACGGAGAATCTTTTTGTTACCGGATCAAACAGATAACATTTATTTTGTGGTGTCCGGCAAAGAATCCCTCCATTCTCCGTTTCGGCTATCGAACCGAGCCTTCCGATCAGTTGCCCGTCATCCAGTTTATTATAAGTAGAAAACTCACAACCGTCATATTGGCATAACCCATTCCAAGTAGCCATCCACAAATATCCTTTCCTATCTTGCAAAATATCCCGGACAACGCGGTGAGACAGTCCATCGGCCGTGGTATATATCTGATAATGTGTAATATTCCCGGCCAGTACATTAAAACCGGACAACAGATAAAAGACGAAAAGCAACAGGAAATATCTACACATTCTACAAACATTATAAAGAATAAACAAGAAGGAGGCTGTACTCAAACCGCACAGCCTCCATTAATTGTAAAATCTGCTCTTCAACTCACGAAAGAAAAACCTATAATCATGGCAAGTGCCAAAATGACGAGTGAAATAGAAATGATCTTGATCACACGTTTTGCCTGTTCTTCCTCCTTTTTGGTGTGTGTTACTTTTTTCTTATTCTTACCCATATGTTTTTAGCTTTAAAGTTCAACGCTAACAAAGCTAAGAATAATTATTCAAACCAACTAAAGAAGAAGAGAATTAATTTTGTTCCTCGGATGAAAATTCCATCAAATAGGCTTTAATGAAGTCTTCGATCTTTCCATCCATCACTCCATTGACGTCAGAAGTCTGATAATTAGTGCGATGATCTTTCACACGGCGGTCATCGAATACGTAACTTCGTATCTGCGACCCCCATTCTATCTTTTTCTTTCCTGCTTCCACTTTTGCCTGTTCGGCCATACGGTGCTGTAGCTCTTTATCATATAAGATAGAACGCAACTGGCGCATGGCATTTTCCTTGTTCTTAGGTTGGTCACGGGTTTCGGTGTTCTCGATCAGGATTTCCTCTTCTTCACCGGTATAAGGGTCTTTAAACTGATAGCGCAAGCGCACACCCGACTCCACCTTATTTACATTCTGACCTCCGGCACCACCCGAACGGAAAGTATCCCAGGAAATACGTGCCTGCTCGATATTCACTTCGATACTGTCGTCAACCAACGGAGTGACAAAAACCGAAGCAAAAGAGGTCATTCGTTTTCCTTGTGCATTATATGGAGAAACACGCACCAGACGATGTACCCCATTCTCCCCTTTCAAATAGCCGTAGGCATAATCGCCCTCTATCTGGATGGTACAGGTCTTGATACCTGCCTCATCACCTTCCTGCAAAGTAGAAATAGTGGCCTTATAGCCATTCGTTTCGGCATAGCGCAGATACATACGCATCAGCATGGACGCCCAATCCTGACTCTCCGTACCACCGGCACCGGAATTTATCTTCAGAACACAACTCATCTGATCGGCCTCACCGCGAAGCATGTTTTTCAGCTCCAGATTCTCAACCGCTTCCAATGCTTTGGCATATCCTTCGTCCACCTCCGCCTCGGTGACAAGATCGTCTTTATAGAAATCGAAAGCCAGTTCCAGTTCATCACTCAGTGTCCTGACATGATTATAACCCTCAATCCATTTCTGAAGATCTTTCACCTTCTTCATTTGCGCTTCGGCACGCTTCTGGTCATCCCAGAAACCCGGAGCTTGTGTCCTTAATTGTTCTTCTTCGACCTGAATTTTCTTCCCGTCGATGTCAAAGATACCTCCTCAGCGCATCAGTGCGCTCTTTCACGTCTTTAAGCTGTTCAATAGTAATCATTTCGATTTATAATTTAGCGATTTACAATTTACGATTGAAGTTACTTTATCCAATCATTTTATTAGTCTCAAGGGTGCAAAGATAAACAAAATTCTGCTACCTTTGCTTTCATAACTAAATTGTTATCATTATATGAATAAACTACTAAAATTATCCTGCCTGTCGCTATTTCTTCTGATGGCGGCAAGTGTAAGCAGCGCTTCTCTCAAAGATTACCGCTACGAGACAGTGCCCAACGATCCGTTGAAAGCACGTATTTACACACTTGACAATGGGCTGAAGGTCTATATGACCGTCAACAAAGAACAACCACGCATACAGACGTATATCGCCGTACGTGTAGGTGGTAAAAATGACCCTGCCGAAACCACCGGGCTGGCTCACTATTTTGAACACTTGATGTTCAAAGGAACCAAAAAGTTCGGAACACAAAACTATGAAGCCGAAAAACCGTTGCTGGACCAGATCGAGCAACAATTCGAAATATACCGGAAAACCACCGATGAAGCAGAGCGCACCGCCATTTACCATAAGATAGACAGCCTGTCGTACGAAGCTTCCAAACTGGCCATCCCCAACGAATATGACAAGCTGATGGCTGCCATCGGTGCTACCGGTACCAATGCTTATACCTCTTTCGACCAGACGGTTTATGAAGACGACATTCCTTCTAACCAGATAGACAACTGGGCAAAAATACAGGCAGACCGTTTTGAGAATTGCGTCATCCGTGGATTCCACACAGAACTGGAAACGGTATACGAAGAGAAAAACATGTCGCTGACCAAAGATCCGCGCAAGGTATACGAAACAGTGCTTTCTTCCCTTTTCCCACATCATCCTTACGGCACCCAGACCGTATTGGGAACACAGGAAGATTTGAAAAACCCTTCCATCACCAATATCAAAAATTATCACAAGGTATGGTATGTGCCCAATAACATGGCTATCTGCCTTTCGGGCGACTTCGATCCGGATGAAATGATCGCTACCATCGATAAGTACTTCGGTCATTTGAAGCCCAACAAGAACTTGCCGAAATTAAACCTGCCGAAAGAGACGCCGATCACGGCGCCGATCGTGCGAGAAGTACTGGGACCGGATGCCGAAAGCCTGACATTAGCATGGAGATTTCCGGGAGCCGCCAGCAAAGAATTTGAAACGCTGCAAGTGGTATCGCAGATTCTGTATAATGGCAAAGCCGGACTTATCGACCTCGACCTCAACCAGCAACAGAAAGTATTGCAGGCTTACGGTTATCCGTTAGACATGGCAGACTATTCAGCACTGATGTTACAGGGACGTCCCAAACAGGGACAGACATTAGACGATGTAAAAAATCTGTTACTTGAAGAGATCAGCAAACTTCGCGCCGGAGATTTTGACGAAAAGATGCTACAAGCCAACATTAACAACTTCAAGCTCTATGAGATGCAGAGGTTAGAGAGTAATGAAGGACGTGCAGACATGTTTGTGAATGCTTTTGTCAACGGTGCCAAATGGGAAGACGAAGTAACCGCCATCGACCGTATGGCAAAACTGACCAAAGCCGACGTCGTCGCTTTTGCCAATAAATATCTGACGGATCAGAATTATGCCGCTATTTACAAAAAGCAAGGGCAAGATCCTAACGAGAAGAAAATGACCAAACCGTCTATCACACCGATCGTAATGAATCGTGACGTAACCAGCGACTTCTTGAGTGAAATACAAAATAGTAACGTAAAACCGATCGAACCTGTATTCCTCGATTTCAAGAAAGACCTCAGCCAACTGAAAGCCAAATCGAATATCCCCGTACTCTACAAACAGAACACAAGCAACGATCTTTTCCAGTTGATCTATGTATTCGATATGGGCAATAACAATGATAAAGTGCTCGGTACGGCATTCGACTACATTGATTATTTAGGTACTTCCGACATGACTCCGGAACAATTAAAAAGCGAATTCTATCGTCTGGCATGTACTTTCCGGGTAGTCCCGGGCAACGAGCGTACTTATGTCTTACTGTCGGGACTGAACGAGAACATGCCCGAAGCAATGAAGCTTTTCGAAAAGCTGATGGCAGATGCACAAGTCAACAAAGAGGCATACACCAATATGGTGGCAGATATTCTGAAATCCCGTAAAGATGCCAAATTGAACCAAATGCAGAATTTCCGTCGCCTGATGAGCTATGGCATGTATGGTCCGAAGTCTCCGGCTACCAATATTCTGACAGAGGCCGAACTACAGAACATGGATCCACAAGAATTAATAGACCGTATCCACAATCAGAACAGTTATCAACATCGCATTCTGTATTATGGGCCAACAAGCGAAAAAGAACTATTGGCTATCATCAACAAAAATCACCAGGCGCCCAAAAAGCTGAAAGAAATTCCTGTAGGCAATGAATTCCCACGTCTGGAAACACCGGTTACCCAAATCTTTATCGCACCTTACGAAGCAAAACAGATTTATATGACCCAACTATCCAATCGTGGCGATAAATTCGATCCGATGATCGAACCGTCCCGCCAGATGTATAATGAATACTTCGGTGGGGGTATGAACTCTATCGTTTTCCAGGAAATGCGTGAAAGTCGCGGACTGGCATATTCTGCATGGGCCGGACTGAACCGTCCGTCTTATCTGAAATACCCGTATATGTTGCAGACTCAGATAGCAACTCAGAACGACAAAATGATCGATGCCATCAAAGTCTTTAACGACATCATCAATAATATGCCGGAATCCGAAGCTGCTTTCAAGCTTGCCAAAGAAGGACTTATCGCCCGTCTGCGCACAGAACGTATCATCAAAAGCGACATTATCTGGTCGTATATCAATGCCCAAGACTTGGGACAGAATGTAGATAGCCGTATCAAACTCTATAATGATGCACAGAACATGACGTTGAAAGACGTAACCGATTTTCAGAAGAAATGGATAAAAGGACGCACCTATACATACTGCATCCTCGGTGACAAGAAAGAACTGGATATGGAAAAACTGAAAGAAGTAGGACCTATTCGGGAACTGACACAGGAGGAAATCTTCGGATACTAATTAGTTGAAAGTTGAGAGTTGAAAGTTGAAAGTTAGGCTGCGCTATTATGCTGCATAGTAACTTTCAACTTTCAACTCTCAACTTTCAACTCTCCTCGTACATCTTGTCTATCACCTCCTTGTAGTTTTTAGCTACTACAGGGCGTTTCAACTTCAATGTATTTGTCAGTTCTCCTCTTTCCATGCTGAACGGTTCCGGTAGAAGTGTAAAGCGTTTCACTTGTTCATAATGGGCGAACTGTTGCTGCAATGTATCGATACGGGCGCGGAACAAGCCGATAATTTTCGGGTGTTGCAATAATTCTTCCATATCCTTATATTCAATACCTTTCTCTTTTGCATAATCTTTCACAAAACCATACATGGGCACAATCAATGCAGATACAAATTTACGCTGATCAGCGATAATCGCAATCTGGTCGATATAACGATCGATGGCTAACTTTGTCTCCAACGCTTGCGGAGATATATATTTCCCGTTGGACGTTTTAAATAAATCCTTGATGCGTTCTGTCAAATACAAGCAATCTCCATTCAGATAGCCGGCATCGCCTGTATGGAACCATCCCTCCTTATCGATAGCCTCAGCCGTAGCTTCCGCTTTTTTATAATACCCCTTGGTGATTGTCTTTCCACGCAGCAGAATCTCGTTGTTCTCACCGATCTTCACTTCCACGTCCGGCATTACAGTACCCACCGAACCGATTTCATACCCTGAATTCTGAAAACATGAAACGGTTGCCGTAGATTCGGTAAGTCCGTATCCAACCAGCATATTAATTCCTACCGAATGTACGAATTCACAAATTTCATCAGGAACCGCCGCACCGGCCGTCGGGAAGAAGTTACCATTCTCAATACCGATTGTCTTCTTCAGCAATGAATAAACTGTTTTTTCATAGAACTGATATTTCAAATGAAGCATCAGGGGAGGCGTTTTTCCTTTACGCAGGTAATCTATATTGTGTATCTTACCTACACGGATAGCATCGAGCATCAACGCTTTCTTTATACCGGTAGTTTCGGCTATTTTCTCCTGTACACCGGCATAAACTTTCTCCCAGAAACGCGGTACGCTACACATCAGAGTCGGACGAATTTCCTTAATCGTCATCTGAATATCCACCGGACGGAGGTTGATGCATATCTGTACTCCCTTATGGATACAGAGATAACTCCAAGCCTTCTCGAACACATGAGTCAATGGCAGGAAGTTCATCGACACATCTTTGTCCGACATATCCACCAGACGAATATCATGAATGCGGAAAGCTTCAAGGAAGCAAGAGTGATGCAACATGACTCCTTTGGGCTCTCCCGTCGTACCGGAAGTATATAAAATATTGGCCAGATCGTCTTCCGAAGCGCGTGAAGTACGTTCTTCCACCACATCATTATGAGGCAATCCTTCACCCATTGCCAGAAAATCATCAAAATAAATGGAAGATACGTCACGCCGGTCTTTTACCACAGAACGGTCGAATATGATAATCTGCTGCAACGACGGACAAAAACCGAATACACTGAAAGCAGCATCATACTGAAATTGTTCGCCTACAAAAAGAATACGGATTTGTGCATCGTTGATAATGTATTGTGCCTGTGCGGGAGAACTCGTCGCATACAGTGGGATGGTCACCGCCCGATTGGCAAAAGCCGCAAAATCCGTAAAAAGGCATTCCGGTTTATTTTGAGAGAAAATACCGATATTCTCTTTCTCCTGTACACCGAGTGCCACCAAAGAATTAGCAGCTTGCCTGACAGTTTTAGAAAACTGGTTCCATGAAATGGGAATCCATTGTGCGGTCTGGTAATCACGGTATCGGAGCGCTGTCTTTTCGCCATACTTTTCAGCCTGACGATGAACCAAGACAGATAAATGATGATAAGTCATATCTTTTGTTGTTAGTAAATACACGGCAAAGATATTAGTTTTATTTGAAACTATCGCCTTTTTCAATAATTATCAGTAAGTTTGCAGCATGAAATACGATGTATCTTACTTAACGACAGAGGCCGTAAGCCTTCTTAAATCGCTTATAGCCATCCCCTCGGTCAGCCGCGAAGAAGCACAAGCAGCCGACCATCTACAGAATTATATCGAAGCGGAAGGTATGACAACCGGCCGTAAAGGCAACAATATCTGGTGTCTCAGTCCGATGTTCGATCTGAAAAAGCCAACCATACTACTCAATTCCCACATCGACACGGTGAAGCCTGTAAATGGCTGGCGAAAAGACCCTTTCACCCCGAGAGAAGAAAACGGTAAACTCTACGGGTTAGGAAGCAATGATGCCGGTGCCAGTGTGGTTACCCTGTTACAGGTGTTCCTGCAACTATGCAGAACACAGCAGTCATACAATCTGATCTATCTGGCTTCCTGTGAAGAAGAAGTCTCCGGTAAAGACGGAATAGAAAGTGTATTAAAAGGACTTCCTCCCATCTCATTTGCCATCGTAGGAGAACCGACAGAAATGCAACCTGCCATTGCCGAAAAAGGTCTGATGGTGCTGGATGTGACCGCTACCGGAAAAGCCGGACATGCCGCCCGTAACGAAGGTGACAATGCCATTTATAAAGTGTTGGCTGACCTTGCCTGGTTTCGTGATTACCGTTTTGAAAAGGAATCTCCCTTACTCGGTCCTGTAAAGATGAGCGTTACGGTAATCAATGCCGGCACACAGCACAATGTGGTTCCCGACCGATGTACGTTTGTGGTGGACGTACGGAGCAACGAGCTGTATTCTAACGAAGAATTATTCGCAGAGATAAAGAAACATATCTCTTGCAAAGCCGAAGCGCGTTCGTTCCGTCTTAACTCTTCACGGATCGAAGAAAAACATCCTTTTGTGCAGAAAGCCATTAAGTTAGGACGTGTTCCTTTCGGGTCTCCTACCCTGTCGGACCAAGCTTTAATGCCGTTTCCATCGGTAAAAATAGGACCGGGGCGCTCATCACGTTCACATACGGCAGACGAATACGTCATGTTGAAAGAGATGGAAGAAGCAATAGACCTGTATCTGAAATTGCTGGACGAACTGGCTCTTTAGACAGACAAATCCATCAAAAATCATTCATACTTATATCAAGATAATGGCATAAGCCCGGGAATCTACCCGACAGAAATGTCGACAAGAGCACCCTTCCGCACACAGATACCGATGAATAAAGGAAAGCGGAAGGGATAAATAGTTTTTTCAACAACAGGCAATAAGAAATATGCGCATTTTTAATAAAGAACACATTAGGCACAACATCCCCATGTTTTACGGCACAATATCCCCATGTTCTGAATAACAACATCCCCATGTTTTATACAACAACATCCGGATGTTCTTATATACCAAAAATAGATTTCTGACAGACAAGAAGCCATCTCCTTGCCTATCAGAAATCTATTTGATTATGTATCTCTAAGTAGTAAGTAGTTAAGTAGCAAGTAGTTAAGTAGCAAGTAGTCAAGTAGTAAGTAGTCAAGTAGTAAGTAGTCAAGTAGTAAGCATCAAGTGATAAGTAGTTAAGAAGCAAGCAGTTAAACAGAAGCATCTTGTCTAATATATTTTCCTTGACTACTTAACTACTGATCATGAGTTATTCAGGTTAGTTAATAGAGAACTTAAAGACACAATGGCTATTGTACTTTTCACCCGGGCGTAATACAGCCGAAGGCCAATCGGGTTTATTTGGAGTATCAGGATACTTCTGTGTTTCAAGGCATACGGAAGCACGTTGATTATAAACAATACCTTTTTTACCCATTATCGTTCCGTCGAGGAAGTTTCCTGCATAAACCTGTATACCGGGTTCATTGGTATAAACATCCAATACAATACCGGTTTTGGGAGATTCTAAAGTAACACATTTATGGGTGATATCTCTTTGGGTATTCAATACCCAATTGTGGTCGTATCCGTTTCCGTTCTTTAGTTGTACAAAATCAAAGTCGTCGATACGGGCACCCACCGGAGTTGCCGTACGAAAATCCATCGGTGTTCCTTCTACAGGAGCTATTTCGCCGGTAGTCATGAAAGTACTATCCACCGGTGTATAATAATCCGCATCAATGGTCAGCAAATGATCGGAATTGCTGCCGGCATCACCATCCAGATTGAAATAAGAATGGTTCGTCATATTGACAATAGTCGGTTGATCCGTTTCTGCCTCATAGCGGATATCGATAGCGTTATCGTCCGTCAGTGTCATCAGCACTTTGCAAGTGATATTGCCGGGAAAACCTTCTTCTCCATCCTTAGAAAGATAGGTGAGCTCGAGTTCCTGCGGACCAGTCTGCCGGGCATCATATACCTGATATTGAAAACCGTTCGGCCCTCCATGCAAACAGTGACCGTAATTATTACGAGGTAAGACGTATTCTACTCCGTCAAGCGTAAAGCGACCTTGATTGATACGATTCGCATAGCGTCCGATACTGGCACCAAAATCAGACGGTATGGTGATATAATCCCGGATAGAATCAAATCCCAAAACCACATCCCGCATAACTCCTTCCCTGTCGGGCACCATTACGGAAACAATACGCCCACCGAAGTTCGTAATACAAACTTCCATGTTATTTGCATTCCGCAATACAAATAAATCCGTCTTCTTACCATCTACTTCTGTCTGGAAATTACTTTTTAATAAACCGGACGCAGTCGGTTTTTCACCGGTAGCACAGCTTGCCAGTAAAAGGGCGCTCAATGCCCACATTGAAAATCTTTTCATACTAAATTATTTCTAAAAAAAACTATTCGATACTATTCAGCAGATCGGCTTTCCCTTCGTTCACCAGTTTCAAGATCAGTTCACCAAACAAGGTGTTCTGCCAAGCAAACCATGCACGGGTAAAGTCTTTCGGATTATCCTTGTGGAAAGATTCGTGCATAAATCCCGTATCGGCATCTGTATCCATCAGCATCTTCACACAAGTCTTTATCTCTTCATCGCTCCGGCTGGTAAAAGCTTTCATCATAATGCTCATCGGCCAAATCATATTATAACCGATATGCGGACCACCGATGCCTTCACCGGCTTTCCCCTTGAAAAAATAAGGATTGTCTTCGCTCCAGACAAAACGACGGGTATTCTGATAAATCGGGTCTTTCACATCAACATCGCCCAAATACGGCATCGCCAGAAGGCTGGGTACATTGGCGTCATCCATCAATAAATGATTTCCGAAACCATCGACTTCGAAAGCATATATCTTACCATACTTCGGATGTTTGTATACGGCATATTTCTTTAAAGCCGCTTCTACTTCTTTCGCAAGATCGGTACACTCTTTTGCCAGAGCCGTTTTCTTATTCACTGTTTGCAGAATCTCGGCAGCTTTGCGAAGCGAGGAAACCGCAAAGAAATTGGAAGGAACAAGAAACTGGAAAGTAGTAGCATCGTCCGACGGACGGAAAGTAGAAACGATCAGACCTACGGGCTTCACCGGATTTCCTAATCCGTTGTTAGTCACGGTATCGAGTGCACGGTTCGTTTTACGCTCAAACCGGTAAGGACCGACACCCTCTTTGCGCTGCTGCTCCTTAAATGTACGAAGAATATTGGTGATGGCCTGTATCCACTCTTCATCAAAAATACTGTCATCACCGGTCACCTTCCAATATTGATAAGCCAGACGCAAGGGATAACACAAAGAGTCGATTTCCCATTTCCGTTCATGCAATTCCGGTTTCATATCCGTCATATCACTCATCCAATATCCACCGACCGGTCCATCATTAAACGCATTAGCATAGGGATCAAAAACAATACTCTTAAACTGGCGGTGAATAACCCCTGCAAGCATACGTTTCAATTCCGGGTCCGAATTGGCCAATTGTACATAAGGCCATACCTGAGCTCCGGAGTCACGAAGCCACATCGCGTGTATATCACCGGTATAGACAAAAGTATCCGGTTTCCTGTCACTGCCCTCACGGAAATGAACCGTCGTATCCAATGTATTCGGGAAACAGTTGGTAAACATCCAGGCCAGACGGGCATTCTTTAATAGTTTTTGCACACGGACAATCTCATTTTCTACGGCCTGCGAACGAAACAGACGTTTATCCGGCTCCGGACGATTATCCTTTTGGATGGCATCCGTCACACACACATGTTCGGTTGAAAATACAGTAGATGCAAATGCGCCCGGAGTACAGAATAATGCACCTGTAACAATAACGCCGATAAGTTTACTCGATATTCTTTGTGACATAAATCAATAGGTTTAAAAAACTGTTTAGTTAGTTATTCATTTTATTTTCAAGCATCTTTATAAAATAGCCCCCCACAACAGAACGCGCCTGGAAAGCCCGGTGCTCCGGTTTATCGGTAAATACCCAATCGGACATCGGGATGCGGTCGGTGGTTTCGTTCATGAACAGATAAACCGGTTCGATGAATTCCTCAAAAGTAGCTTTATCCGGTGCTAACGTAGCCGTCCACATGATCCAGTCTGTTTTGGTATAGGTCTGACGGTTATCCAATGGCAGTCCGTATCTATTTTGCTTCGTCAGATAATAGGGAATCTCCGTCTTTACGATTTGTTCGGGGAATATCTGCCAATTCATTAATTTATCCCAAACCAGATTATATTTCTGACTCCATGTACCGGATTTATCAAAAGTCAACTTATAATGATCACCGTCATTGGCCATCCGTTCCCATTCGACCGCCATTTCCTTCGCCTTTTGCGTATATTGTCCGGCAATCTCTTTTTTACCTAATTTATCAGCCAGATACCCGTAGGATGCGATACCCAAAATTGCCTTGACAGAAAGATTGGCATTATGGGCAAAGTGTCCGGCAAAGTCGTCAGTACAAAGTTGGTTTTCCGGATCGAGACCATACTCTACCAAATAATTTGTCCAGGTAGTCAATGTCTCCCAATGCTTCTTTGCATAATCGGCATTTCCTTCTATGGCGGCAATGACAGCAGTTATTATCAGCATATTTCCGGACTCTTCTACCGGCATGTCACCGTTGTACGTCTGACCATTCGCTAATGGATAGGTGCCTATATCGTGCGCCGCAAAAGGTTTAGTCCATTTTCCACTTTCGCTATAATAAAAAATGTGATTGAGCAGTGCTTTGGCTATTTCCGGGTTATAAAGTAAAAAAAGAGGAGCGGAAGGATAAGTAATATCCACCGTACCGATAGAGCCGTTACTGAAATTCTCTTTTGACAAGAACAGAAGTTCTTTATCGGGTGTTTCTACCAATTTATGGGCAGCAATAGCCTGTCGATAGGCCAATGCACAGAGTTCCGCATACTTGCGGTCACCGGCTTCGGTGGCTTCTCTCATAAGTTGATTATCGAAAGCAATCGCTTTGGTCATCAGTACGTCATACTCCCGTTCTGCTTTATGAAATTGGGAAACAATCGTCTCGTTTCCACTCCGGTTCCAGTAAGGACGAAGATTCTCACCAAAATACTGAACTGAATAAATATCATCATAACCAATCAGTAAATGCCCTTCCGAAACTTTCGTTTCGCCCAAAGAACGTACCAGCGCCAAACGGTCATATCCGTCCGTTCCGGTAGCAGAGAGTTTGCCTTCAACAAAACTTTTACGCAACTCCCGGCTACTGCCAGTAGCATATTGAGTATTCTCTTTATCGGCAGCCAGATAAAAATATCCCCAATCAATACGGACATCATCTCCTTTTTTAGCCAGCACTTTCTGATCACGACTACCGGTTTTCAGAAATACAAGATTTTCATCTACAAAGCTTTCTGCCGTAGAAGGTTGTCCGGCAAGGTCCACCGCCCATTGCGGAGAAGCCTCAAAATAAAGTTCGACAGCATGCTTTTGCCCATCAGTAGAAGCCACAGTATATGAAATGTAATTTACCGGACGCGCCATCAACTCCAGATCATCCATAAAAAGCGGAGCGGTAAACGTCAAATCTAAATTCACCGGGCCACAGGCAAATTTATAAAGAGTCTGCATTGGTTGTATTTCGACAGAAAGTTGCCGGGCTATTTGCACAAAACTACGTTGCCCTTCTTTCTCTACTGCCAATCCGAAATCAAGCAATCCGCCATGTGCGCGGTTGCGACAAGAGGCGGCTATAAGATTTTCACCCGGTTTCAAAGTAGCTACGACTTCTTCCGGCAATTTTGTAACAACATGTTTTTTCCAAGCATAGCCGGTATCGACTACTTTAATACCGTTTATGTAAATAACTGCGTCATCATCATGAGAATAATCCAAATAGACCTTTCGCCCTTGCAAATCGTCGGTTATATGGATGATACGGCGTACCCAGATATGTTCTTCTCCCCATTGGGTTCTGGCAGTAGGCTCACTATCCATCGTACCAAAAGCCGCCTCTCCTTCTTTCCATGAATGATCATTAAATCCGGGGTTTTGCCAGCCATCCGCCGGCTTACGGGTAGTATATTTTCCACTCCAAAGACTTTGCTCCGAAGTTCCGGCAAGCGTAGTGAATTCTGCATCCTCAGCACCCATAAAGCGATAAACCTGTCCGTCGACTTTTGCCACACCGATCAAAGGAAAATCTTTTCCCGTCCAGTGTTTCACGGGAGCATCGTAAAGACAGTCGGAAAATGCCCATCCGCTCGTATACGGATCGATTGTCACCAACGGATATGCCGGGGGCCTTAATTCATTCTTACTATCATGTTTTATTTTAGTATCACCACAACTACTAAATAATAATACCATTACACCCCAAACGAGTGTCATCCATTGTTGTTTCATCGTTTTCAATTTTGCCGTTATATAAATTATAAAAAATGTGTTCTTCATACGGGTACATTATAATTTGCAAAAAAAGGAAAAAAACAACCGGCGTTCCGGTAAAATCCAACCAAAAAATAGTAAAAATGAACCAATCGTGATAATGATCAATCTATTTTGGAAAAATCCGAAAGTTTTTTCAGTCAATACTTCCCCCAAAAGTAGAAACAGGTTCACGCAAAGGAAATATGATTTCACAAAGGAACACCATTTTAAGCAAATAAAAAAGCATTCATCTGTTGTAAATAAAAGAAAAAAGTATCCTATTCTGCCAAAAAAGTATCAGAAAATGCCCAATAGACAAATGAGCAATTTATTGAATGATTTATTTTCTACATTTGTCTCTGTTTTCACTTAGTTTGTAATTTGAATCCTAACAAGAAAAACATGAATACCGTTACAAAACTGACACAAATTTTCACCGTTACACTGATTTTAGGAAGTACACTGAATTCATGTACATCCGGTGAAACACGACAAGAAAAAGTTTTAATGAGAGAACGCCCGGACTGTACACAAGCCAATGTTAACTATGCGGGAAACCGTTCCCCGTTAAGGCCGATGAATTTCATTAAACTTCCCGTGGGCGCCATACAACCGGAAGGATGGTTAAAAAAGTACCTGAATCTGCAAAAAGAGGGATTGACCCAAGTAATCCGGACAAGTGCGGTGGTGCCTGTGCTTCCTGCGGAAATAGCATGTGTAAAGGAGGGAAACATCAATGAAGGAATTAATGCTGATCATTGTAGGTTCTGCCCTTGTAAATAATGTTGTGCTGAGCCAGTTCCTGGGACTTTGTCCTTTCCTGGGTGTTTCCAAAAAAACAGAAACAGCGGCAGGTATGGGTGGAGCGGTTATTTTTGTTATTACTCTTTCATCCTTTGTTACCGGTGTGATCTATCAGTTTATCCTGGCACCCGTGGATCTGGTGTATCTGCAGACGATCGTTTTTATTCTGGTGATCGCGGCGCTGGTTCAGCTGGTGGAAATGATTCTGAAAAAGAAGATGCCGGCTCTTTATAAGAGTCTGGGTGTGTACCTCCCCCTTATCACGACCAACTGTGCCGTTCTGGGAGTGGCTCTTTTAAATGTTCAGAATGAGTATAATGTTCTGGAGGGAACCATAAACGGATTTGCTACCGCACTGGGATTCACCATAGCCATTGTTTTGATGGCCGGAATCCGTGAGAAGATCGAGTATAATGATATTCCGGAATCCTTTCAGGGAATGCCTATCGTTCTTCTGACTGCAGGGCTGATGTCCATCGCATTTTTCGGATTTTCCGGACTGATATAAGGAGGAGAGGTTATGGACTGGACAGGAATTATCTGGGCTGCGGCAATTGTGGGGGGGACAGGTCTGATCATCGGTCTGCTCCTGGGGATTGCAGGCAGAAAATTTGCGGTAAAGGTAAATGAAATGGAAGTAGCTGTGCGGGAGACGCTTCCGGGAAATAACTGCGGCGGGTGCGG
>OKUA01000571.1_pt1 | contig 26912 bp, 17 predicted proteins | sample 1606501 | NCBI WGS metagenome assembly OKUA01 (sample SAMEA3879608, study PRJEB24766) | human gut metagenome | biome: human-associated habitat; feature: feces | place: USA | collected 1985/1987
CATAGCGTCCGGTGACCGGTTTGTTGAATTTAACTTCCTGCCAGCCGTTACCCGGAATGAAAGCACCTTTATGAACGGGAGTTTCGGCTGAAAGATTCAAATGTTCACCCTCTTTGCGGTGAGTTTCGGGAGCTTTTTCGCGCAGTACATCGAGAATTGGCTTCTTCAATCCCTTTACCATAGCTTTCTCAGGACCTTTCAAGTCGAGAACGATAATCTCATTCACTCCCTTTTTCAGCCAGCAACCCGGCATAAAGAGCGTCTGCTGCGGACCGATTTCCCAAAAACGCCCCATCGCATGGCCGTTCACCCACACCATACCTTTGCCCCAGGTACTCATATCGAGGAACGTATCATCCGTTTTCGAAAGTTTGAAAGTCGCTTTATAGTAAGCGGGCATCGTCTGCTTGCCACCCGAAACGTACTGCTTATTGCTCGCAAAAGCATAATCGACCGGCAGATTATACACCTGCCAATTCTTTACTATTTGCTTATTACCGTCCGTAGCCGCCAGCACCACACTATCCGTGATACCTTTACGGTCGTGAATGGACTTATCGAAATTAACACGTCCCATAGCTTCTACCAGAATATCGAGCTGAGTACCCTTTTTCAAAGCAGGCAATGTAACGGTAAATTCTCCTTTCCGGCGATCCAGACGCGCCAACAGGGTATTGTTGGCAAAGACTTGCGCCCAATCGTGCACTTCGGTGATTTCGAGCACTGTTCCGGCTTTTACATCCTGTGGCAAAACAGTGCGGTAGAGGATACTTCCCCAACCCTGATCGAATTGTTCCATCGGCTGAATATCTATTGCCTGTTTTGCTACGGGCAGATTGCTGAATAAAGGAGCCACCTGCGTGAATTTGATCTCTGGAATTTCCATTACCGGCAGAGCTTCGGGAATAGTCGGCAAAGACTGTCCGGCAGGCAGATAACCCTTCAATAAATCACGAAGCAGGAAATATTTCTCAGTAGCCCATCCGGCTTCACTAATCGGGGCATCATAATCATAAGAGCTGCACATGGCAGAATAGGCAGGATTATTGGCTCCTCCCCAGTGTCCGAACGTGGTACCTCCATGAGTCATATACAGGCTGAACGAAATATTACGGTCGAGCATATCTTTCAATCCCTGCACCATATCCTTGGCCGGACGTGTTTCGTGTTTACGCCCCCAATGATCGAACCATCCGCTCCAAAACTCGCTGCACATCAACGGCGTTTCCGGACGCAGTTCCTTTAGTTTCTTAAATTGCTGGTCTATGTTGGCTCCTGTTCCGAAGTTGACCGTCCACAGCAAATCATCCAAAGCATTGTTGGTGAAATTACTGCTCCAATCGCACTGAAACAAAGGTACTTCCGTGAAACCGGCACCACGCACCATATCGCGAATGGCAGAAACGTAAGGCTTATCCGTGCCATACGAACCGTATTCATTCTCTACCTGCACCATGATAATATTACCGCCACGAGTAATCTGCAAAGGGACAAGCTGTTCACCCACCTTTTTCATAAAGATTCCCACGCGCTCCATATAATAAGGGTCGAGCGTACGCAAAGCAATGTCTTTTTTCTTCAACAACCACCACGGCAGTCCACCCATCTCCCACTCCGCACACACATAGGGGCCGGGACGCACTATGACATACATTCCATGTTTCTGTGCCAGACGACAGAAAGCAGCTATATCGTTCTGACCGGTAAAATCGAATTGTCCCTCTTCCTGTTCATGAATATTCCAAAATACATACAAGCAAATAGTATTCATCCCTAATGCTTTACACATTTTGATCCTATGCTCCCAATAAGGTTGTGGAATACGTGTATAATGCAGCTCGGCCGCTTTTACAATGAAAGGTTCTCCATTCAGTAAAAAAGTCTTTTTTCCGACTTCAAAAGTTTTAAATTGCTGAGCCTGTCCCGGAAGTGCCAGGCATGTACAAAACAGTAACAGATAAATAATTTTGTTCTTCATGTTTATTTCATTCTTTATTCTGCTACAAAATTAAAGCAATATGATAAAACCAAGGGTATAATTATAAGTCAAAAAAGATACAATTATCAGTCATTTTATCTTTTTCCCATAGAATTGTTTATAAAACAACCAACAAAATCTTCGTTCTCTTTGTTATATTAAAAGTAATCCATTAAAATATCTAAAATTATGGAAGAGAAAAAACTAACATCTGCCAACGGTCGTCCCATTGCCGACAACCAGAATTCACAGACAGCAGGCCCTCGTGGCCCGATCACCTTGCAAGATCCGTGGTTAATTGAAAAACTGGCTCATTTCGATCGGGAAGTAATCCCCGAAAGACGTATGCATGCCAAAGGTTCCGGTGCTTACGGAACATTTACCGTCACACATGACATTACAAAGTATACTCGTGCAGCCATTTTCAGTGAAGTCGGAAAAAAGACAGAATGTTTTGTACGTTTCTCTACCGTAGCCGGAGAACGCGGAGCGGCCGATGCAGAAAGAGATATCCGAGGTTTTGCCATGAAATTTTATACAGAAGAAGGAAATTGGGACCTGGTAGGAAACAACACCCCCGTATTCTTTCTTCGTGACCCGCTAAAATTTCCCGACCTAAACCATGCCATTAAACGCGATCCGAAAACAAATATGCGTAGCCCTAACAGTAATTGGGATTTCTGGACACTGCTTCCCGAAGCATTGCATCAAGTCACCATCACCATGAGCCCGCGCGGTATTCCTTATTCTTACCGTCATATGCACGGATTCGGCAGCCACACTTACAGTTTCTATAATGCAGAGAACAAACGCACCTGGGTAAAATTCCACCTTCGTACCTTGCAAGGTATTAAAAATCTGACAGATCAGGAAGCAGAGGCGATCGTAGCTAAAGACCGTGAATCTCACCAACGAGACCTTTTCGAAAGTATCGAGAAAGGTGATTTCCCGAAATGGCTGTTCCAAATCCAAATAATGACGGAGGAGGAAGCTGATAATTATCGTATCAATCCATTCGACTTGACAAAAGTATGGCCGCATAAAGACTTTCCCTTGCAAGACGTAGGTATACTCGAACTGAACCGCAATCCAGAGAACTACTTTGCCGAAGTGGAACAATCCGCATTCAACCCGATGAATATCGTAGAAGGAATAGGCTTCTCTCCGGACAAAATGTTACAAGGACGTCTCTTCTCCTATGGAGATGCCCAGCGTTATCGTCTCGGCGTGAATTCCGAACAGATACCGGTGAACAAACCACGCTGTCCGTTCCACGCTTACCATCGTGATGGATCGATGCGGGTAGATGGCAATTATGGCGCAACCAAAGGTTATGAACCCAATAGTTACGGTGAATGGAAAGATTCTCCGGAAAAGAAAGAACCGCCCTTGAAAGTTCACGGTGACATCTATAACTATAACGAACGGGAATATGACGATGATTACTACAGTCAACCGGGCGACCTTTTCCGATTGATGCCGGCAGACGAACAGCAATTACTCTTCGAAAACACGGCTCGTGCCATGGGTGATTCCGAACTATTCATCAAGCAACGCCATGTACGCAACTGCTATAAGGCCGATCCTGCTTATGGCACAGGTGTTGCCAAAGCATTAGGCATCAACTTGGAAGAAGCTTTGAAAGCCGACAGATAAAGTCAAAATTAAAGTGTATACTCTTGTCATACAAAAGTATACACTTTTGTATAGTAAAACTATATACTCTTACCATATAAGAGTATATAGTTTTAAATTATAAAGCTTTCCACAATTTCTGGAAGTCTTTGTATTTACCGTAACACACCAGTTCATCCCCTTCCTGTATCTTATCATTCTCCGGTAATTCATTTACAATCTTACTATCAGTCAACGATATACCAAGACAATTTTCTATTTTTTCCGCACGCTTCAAGCCTATGATCTTCAAATGAAACTCTTCGTTCAGCTTCAACTCATTCACAAAATAGCCGATAAATTTTTCCGGAACACGGAACTTGACGATATAATACTCTGCATCTATCCGGAAAACTTCCATGGAAGTACCAAAATCAAACAGACGAACCAAGCTACGGGCCGCATCTTCTTCCGGTGTCAGAATCTTATCCAAACTGAAAGCTTCCAGAACTGCTTTATGTACATTATCAATGGCGCGCGCATAGATATGCTGCACTTTTTTTTGCTTCAACAAAGCCACCACGCGGATAGAAGCACCAAAATTTTCACCAATCGCCACAATCACCACATCCACACTGTTCAATGGAAGTACACTCAATGACTGCTCGTCCGTAGCATCGATCACAAAAGCCGTAGCCACTTTATCCTTAATGCTGTCTACACGACTCTCACTAATATCCGCCCCTATCACTTCATGCCCCAAAGCAGAAAATTCTTCTGCCAACACATGCCCATAATTTCCTAAGCCAATAATAATGTATTTCATATCCTCCTATTTTTTCAATTAACCACTGCCTTCGTCTGCACATGACGTTTTTCCCATTATTGCGCAGCCAATCGGCACATTGGCATATTAGTTAATTATTATATCATCACTCGGATAACGATATTTCGTATTCTTTTTCTGTTTCACAATTCCTAACATCAAGGTTATCAACCCTACACGCCCCACAAACATCAACAAAGCCACCAACAATTTGCTTTCATCGCGAAGCAGAGGAGTAGCGTTCAAACTCGAACCAACCGTGCTTAGCGCAGACACACACTCAAACGTAAGTGTCATGACCGACATTTTCGGTTCTAATATACTCAATACGAAAATAAACAAGAACAATACCCCGAGAGACATCACCACCGTTGCATTGGAACGCCGGATAGAATCGTGGGAAAGTTCGCGCCCGAACACCTCGACACGTTCCGTTCCGCGTAGAACAGCTATTAAATTGAGAACCACAACTGCAAAAGCGTTCACCTTGACACCGCCGGCAGTGGATTGAGCCGCACCGCCAATCCACATTAGAAATATATAAATCAATATAGTCTGCACACTCAAGCTCGTTAAATCCACACTACTGAATCCTGCTGTTCGCGGACAAGTGGCATTGAAAAAAGCCTGTGTCCATTTGTCGGCTACGGACATTCCGGCAAAAGAACCGTTCCATTCGAAAGCAGCAACAGCCAATGTGCCCAATACTAACAATAATAAAGTCACAATCAGCACAATCTTCGTATTCAGGTTGTACAAATGTTGTTTTTTATGCCTGTCAAGCTTCAGAGTACGCACAAATTTCCAGAAACGACGTAAATGATAGAGTACTATATCTTTGAAATTCACCAGAATAGGAAATCCGATTCCTCCTAAAATAATCAATAAAGAAACTGAAATATAAAGAGAATTGTGCCCGGTCATCACCATCGGATTGCCTAAATTTCCGGGAAGCGTAGAAAAGCCCGCATTACAAAAAGCGGAAATGGAATGAAAAGCCGAGAATGCCAGTTCTTCCTCCAGACTCATCCCCAACGTGCCGTGTATACCCAGCCAGATAGATACCATTCCTGCACCTTCTATCACCATGGTAAAACCTAAAATATAAAGTAAAGTAGACAGTAAAGATCCCAGAGAATTGGAACTTACCATATCACGCACTACCAATTGATTATACAACGAGGTATTTCCCATGAAGAACATCGCAAAGAAACTGGTCAATGTCATGACTCCCAAACCTCCGACCTGAATCAAGAGAATAATGACCGTCAGCCCCATCGGCGTAAACGTTGCCGATACATCCACGGGCACTAAGCCTGTTACACATACGGCGCTTGTCGAAGTAAACAAGGCATCCACCCACGACAATACGACCCCTTCTACTGTGCAACGAGGCAATAACAACAATCCCGTACCAATCAGAATTATTACGAAGAAACTCACTGCAAGAATCAATGACGGATTGGTTCTCCGCCCCAGCAAACGTACCAGTCCGTTTGATAAATTAAGAAAAGAAAAAAGAAGCAAAAGAGGAATATGATAAAGTTTGCTACCCAAAAAATCCCATACATACAAAATGGCTCCCTCTTCATCGGGACGATGGAATATAACGGGAACTAACGTCAGATAAAGTAGCCAACTCAATATCCACGCCAACTTCCGGAAGTTTTTCTTTGTTCCTTTATATTCAAGAAAAATATGTAATGTAACATCTATCAGGAAGATGATCCATACCGCTTTATACAAAATTTTCAGATGCGAAATATCGGTTGCAGAAAGAGGAAAACCATGTTCATAAACCACACCCACAATCAAAAGTAAAGAAGCCATGTAAGTAAGAACCGCCATCATCCTAAGCAAAATACGTACATAGGGTTGTAGTAGTTTATTTTGATACAGTAGTATTTTATGATAAATCTTCATAATCAATAATGTGTTAATGTGCCAACATACCCATATACCAACCGGCTATACAAAATAATGTACCCATGCATTCACTTTCCAATTCGTGCACAATTAAGTTATCCCATGGAATCCGGGTCATTAACAGATTGCCGCATTGACACATTATTTCAGTTGCAAACTTAAACAAAATAACAATTAATTCTATTCTTTGTTGCGTATTTAATCACCGTATTAAAAATTATGTTTATTTTTGGCAACTAAAATATCAAAAACCACAATATTATGAGTAATAAAACTAAAAGGTATATACTACCCGAAGATGAAATTCCACGCTATTGGTACAACATTCAGGCTGACATGGTAACCAAACCGATGCCTCCCTTACATCCCGGTACCAAACAACCTCTGAAAGCCGAAGATCTTTACCCGATATTTGCAGAAGAACTCTGCCGCCAGGAATTAAACCAAACAGATAAATGGATCGAGATTCCCGAGGAAGTGCGCGAAATGTACAAATATTATCGCAGTACCCCTTTGGTGCGCGCTTACGGACTGGAGAAAGCACTGGGTACTCCGGCACATATTTATTTCAAGAACGAAAGTGTAAGCCCGATGGGATCACACAAACTGAATTCTGCCATTCCGCAAGCTTATTATTGCAAAAAAGAGGGTGTAACAAACGTTACAACAGAAACCGGAGCCGGACAATGGGGGGCGTCACTGGCATATGCCGCTAAACTTTTCGGACTGGAAGCGGCCGTATATCAAGTAAAGATCAGCTATGAGCAAAAGCCATACCGCCGCAGTATTATGCAGACATTCGGCGCACAGGTTACCCCTTCCCCCTCCATGTCTACCCGCGCAGGAAAAGATATACTGACTGCCCATCCGAACTATCAAGGTTCATTAGGTACCGCCATTTCCGAAGCGATCGAGCTGGCACAAACAACTCCGAACTGCAAGTATACCCTCGGTTCGGTGCTCAGTCATGTGGCTTTACATCAAACCGTCATCGGACTGGAAGCTGAAAAGCAGATGGAGATGGCCGGAGAATACCCCGACATGGTGATTGCCTGTTTTGGAGGCGGTTCCAACTTCGGCGGAATTTCTTTCCCCTTTATACGTCACAACATCCTTGAAGGAAAAAAGACACGTTTTATCGCAGCAGAGCCGGCTTCTTGTCCGAAACTGACACGCGGAAAATTCCAATACGACTTTGGAGATGAAGCAGGGTATACCCCCTTATTGCCCATGTTCACTTTAGGCCACAATTTTGCTCCGGCAAATATTCATGCAGGCGGCCTTCGCTATCATGGTGCAGGTGTCATCGTTTCTCAGTTGTTGAAAGACGGACTAATGGAAGCGGTAGATATCAAGCAGCTCGAATCCTTCGAAGCCGGTTGCCTTTTCGCACAGGCCGAAGGTATCATTCCCGCTCCCGAATCCTGCCATGCCATTGCCGCCACCATCCGTGAAGCCAATAAATGTAAGGAGGCCGGAGAAGAGAAAGTAATCTTATTCAATCTTTCCGGTCACGGCCTCATCGATATGGCATCGTATGATAAATACCTGGCAGGAGACTTGATGAACTACTCGCTCAGTGACGAGGATATTCAAAAGAATCTGGATGAAATAGGTAATCTGGCGTAAAGTTTTCAATTATCACTCTGTTTATAATCCCCTCTCTTGCCATCGACAAAGCGAGAAAGGGGATTCATATTTTTCACATAAATACCCGTACAACCCAGTGGAGTACCTGTATCTTTCCCACATATCACAGGCTTCAAATTCCTTTCCGATCCGTGGCATAACCAAAATTTCTTCTTGGTCTGCATGAAAGAAACATTTATGGGTTACTCCTTGTTGTATCAACGGGAATTTATCTATCTTTGTAAACCAAACCAAGTGCTTGAAAAAGCTATGATAAACCCCATTAAAGAAGGAACGGATCAATGAAAAAGGATACCTTATCCCATACATCGCCGATGGAAGGACACTCGTTAAAGTCGGAGTCAACTTCTCACAAAAAGAACGTAATATAGAACATTGGATTATAGAATAAAAAAAGAAACTTCATGAAATATATCGGAGCACATGTCAGTGCATCGGGTGGTGTAGAAAGCGCTCCCGTCAATGCACACAAAATAGGTGCAAATGCCTTTGCACTTTTCACTAAGAACCAACGCCAATGGGTAAGTAAGCCATTGACGGAAGAGAGTATACGCCTTTTTAAAGAGAACTGCGCCAAGTATGATTTCCAACCGGAATACATCCTTCCGCACGACAGTTACCTGATCAACCTCGGACATCCGGAACCGGAGGGATTGGAGAAAAGCCGCGCTGCCTTTTTGGACGAAATGCAGCGTTGCGAACAGTTAGGACTGAAATTGTTAAATTTCCATCCCGGCAGTCATCTGAACAAAATTTCTGTAGAAGATTGCCTTAGCCTCATCGCGGAAAGTATCAACATCACTTTAGAAAAAACGAAAGAGGTGACGGCAGTCATCGAGAACACCGCCGGGCAAGGCAGTAACCTCGGTAATGAGTTCTGGCATTTAAAGTACATCATCGACCGTGTGGAAGATAAAACCCGCGTAGGGGTCTGCTTGGATACCTGCCATACTTTTACCGCCGGCTATGACCTGTTGGAAGATTATGAAAGGGTTTTCAATGAGTTTGAAGAAGTGGTCGGCTTTCAATATCTTCGCGCCATGCACCTCAATGACTCGAAGAAAGCATTGGGTAGCCGCGTGGACCGCCACGACAGCATCGGAAAAGGTTTTATCGGATTCCCTTTCTTTGAGAAATTGATGCGTGACCCACGTTTCGACAATATGCCGCTTATACTTGAGACGATAGACGAAACACTATGGCCGCAGGAAATCGCATGGTTAAGAGAGCAGTCGGAATCCAAATAGAGTTTCATTCGACAAATGTACAATTGCAAAAGGAATAACTCGAAAACCCAATGCGATGTAACCGGCAGTGGAATGAAATGTAATTGATAGTAGAAACGCAATCGGATTAAGAAAAAGACGTAGCAGATTCTCGCAAAAGACTTCCGTCTTTCCCTAAAAGATGTAGCAAGTTAAGAAAAAGAATGTAGCATCTTTTTTTAAAATCTGCTACATCTTTTCTTTTATAGTTTAAAATTCCCTTTATAACAGTCGGTATCCAACATATTCTTCCCGTCTTCACCACCTTCACCTTTTTTGCTCAATCCCTTTATTCATCGGACAGACAAGGTGAAACCCCGCTAAAAAGGAACGACGCGGCATGTCAACAACCGTAAGCAGGATGCTTACTTCCTCCGAGCACTATCCATACAGTGTGAATGCACCGTTCTTAGAAGAACTTTGCACGGTGCACAAAAGACCGAGTGCCCCTTCACCCTGTATATCCGATGAATAAGGGAATTGAGCAAAAAGGTGAAGGCGGTGAAAGGGGTAAATTCTCAGTGGTATTTTAATAAAAAACACACTATTCCATCTATTTACGTGCAGCCACAGCCAAGAATATGCCAAGCACTACCCCTAACAGAGCAGCAAACAACACACGAGCATCACCGGGCAATAAAAACGTAATCGTATGGGCAGGAAACCAGAAAAAAGGAATGGTTTTCTTAAACACGAATCCCCATTGCACTTTCCAATTCAACCCCTGCAATATTTTTCCCATAGGGATGGGAGTAAAGAAACCTTTCAACGTCCCTCCGGTAGCCAGAATATGGGTATCGGTAACCTTGTGCAACGTCATAAATACCGGCCCGAAAATAGTATTCATAGTCACAGAAATGGCCAATGCAAGTAATACCTTATCCAATGAAAAAGGACCGGACATAATACCGGAAGCATCCTGCACTCCCAAATAGGAAGCAAATGCGGGAACTCCCGCCGAGAAAACCACAAAAGCCATGTTTATCCCCAACCCAAGCAAGCCCCAGACAAAGGCACGCGGCAGAATGCCAAAACCGGAACGATGATAAACACCGGTGCTGATACGCAGACCGATAACTTCGCCCAAAGTGGAGAGAATGGCAAACTTGATAAAACTCATCACCATGCCGTGGGAGGCATTGAACTGCTTATAAGCATCATATACTGCATCACTCAAGAAAAAAGGGAGGAAACAGACAAGCACGCAGAGAAAGAAAAGAGAATCGTGTTTTTTCATCTCAGTAGGTGTTATTTTTAAGTATGGCTGCAAATATAGACAAAAGAAATAGAAAACAAAGAATTATTAGTAAAAAGCATCGAAATAGCCTATAACTATTACAGTTTTGCTCACCATTCAAGCCTTTTCAATAAATATTTGCCATACTAACCAATGGTTCGTATAACTTTTCAATATCCTGTGCATCCATTTCTATCTGCACCTGATCACCCGGAATCAACCGTATTCCATCCGGTTTCAGATCCTTTCGGTCACGGTGTACATTGATGATGATACAGCGTTCGGGTAACCGTAATTCATCAACCTCTTTGCCATCCAGATAGGAACCGGTCATGATTTCAACGGAAAGAGTATAGCGTTTCTGCTTCTGAAAATCCGGAGTATGAATCATATCATCGTAAAGAGTGACGTTGAAAGGCTGTATCTGAAGCAATTCCGTAAAATAGTAAGTCAATCCGCCCACCACCACAGAGGGATAAAACACTTCGAAATGCCCGGTGATTTCAGTGATTAAGACAATAGCCGTCAATGGCGTCCGGATAACAGCCACCAAAAAAGCGGACATACAAATCAGCATCACATAACTCACATTCTCCTGTGCGATGAAACCTCTCTGCACCAATATCAAAGCGATCACTTGCCCGAACAATCCTCCGGTAACCAAAGTAGGAATGAAATTTCCTCCCGGCAATCCGGAAGAAACGGAAAGCGCTGTAAACACAAAATGAAGCATCATCATAGCTACCACCCACATTATTTGGATGCTGCCATTACCGGAAGCCTGTTCCAGCAAAAACTGCTCTCCTCCCCCCGTCAGATTTACCTGTACCAGCGAGATAGAGTAAGCTACTACCAGCAAATAGAGCATCTTCATATATGCCGGATGCTTTACACCGGTATAAACTTGCTTAAAATACAAGGTCACTTCAGAATAGAACTTCCCAAAAAGAGAAATCACCACCGCCAGCAATAAAAACAGTTTCAATTGGGAAAGAAAAGGGAGCAACGGCTCAATGGCATCTATCAGATGGTAGGGATTGACAGGAAACAGCCAACTGGCCACCCCTCCTGCCACAACACCCGCAAGCAATGTAGTGATGGCAGTTTTTGGCGCATCAAAACGCTCAATAGACTCGATAACCAATAATGATGAGGCCAACGGAGCTGCAAAAGCGGCTGCCAGCCCGGCTCCTGCCCCGGCAGCAAGAAGCTGTTTACGCTCTCCCGAAAGTACCCTTGTCCATTTGGAAACAAGACACCCCACATAAGAACCGATCTGCACCGATGGTCCTTCACGCCCCAAGGACAAACCGGCTGTAAGTGCAAGTACACCGCCCGCAAATTTGGAGACCATCTCGATGAAAGGATGTTTATAGGAAATACGGCCGTTAATCACTCCGCGTGTCTGCGGAATACCTCCCCCGGTAATAAGCGGCATTTTGCCGACCAGCCAGGCGACAAAAATAAGAATACCCCACAATGCCAAAAACAACGGAATATGCCAATACCAACGAGGGTGAGCATCGAAAAAAGTACGCCGGGTATCAAAAAAGAACTGTAACAGATAATGATAGGGTACGGCCACAAGTCCCGTCAGTAATCCCACAAAGATACTGACGAAATACAATCTGGCATCAATCAGTTTTAATTTCCAAACATGCCATCCTCTGACTCCTTTCAAGCTTTTCCAGCGTTCGAACATACCCCGATATATGTTTTGGGGGTATAACAACCAAACAGCCGGAGATGTTTGTGAGGATTACCAAAACTTATTATGTTCGGGGCTGTATTCAAAACCGGCAGCTTTCAGCCGGCCGATAATATCGTCTTTATCAATGTGCAGATCATCACACAGTTCATCCAATGAAGAATAATGATCACGAAGTTTCATATTGACAACGCTGAACAGCATCATCGGGTCTTTAGGTAATTCCATATCAAAACGCTATTTTACAATCGGGCACAAAGATACAGTTTTTCAGAATAAATGGATATGTATACCATGAAGTTTTAACAGCGCATTTCTCACTGCCATCCGCAGCACTCTGCTTATCCGTTCATCTCTAACAAATGAATCAATGCCACACGCTGGATGGAAAAGGTGTTCCCTGCTTTCTGAACATATTTCAACAACTCCATCCCCTCCTGCCGGAGCTTGGATTTCTGTAAAAGATGATCGGCATCCGTTTCATCGGACATTTTCAACAAAGTCATGGCAGCCAGCTCTATCTTCCCCATTCTATCAGGATCGCCTTCGTATTGCTCAATCAGTTCCTGCATATCCATACCTATCAGTTGTTCCGCAGGAAAGCCCAATATCTGTCCGGTCAGACAATCATACTCCACCCACTCCTGCTGACGGATTTTCTTTTTATTCAGTATCGCATTGGCTATCAATGAAATAATCTCCTGAATCATACGTAACAGATAATCTTGTTTAATCATAACTTATTGTTTTCAAAAGTATTGCGTCCGGATTATAGCTCCCCGAATCTCCTCCGTTCTTTCCATGTCACCTCAAAATATATAAACCGAAAATACTGGAAAAGATGACTACAAAACTAATGAATATTTTCGGAATATCTCTGATAATAAGATGAGTTATGATTCTCCTACAAGCTCATCTGGATTCTTCCGGATGATCGATTTGCTCGATCTTTAATGCCACTTTTTCGATAATCCTGCTCAGTTCCTCTTCCAATGGAATAACATTGAAATCTTCCCAAAAACGTTCATCGTATTTGAAATTCATGTCCGAAAAAACCGCATGAGTAGGTATCCGCTCGGTACGGGAAAAACGAACGACATGCTCTGTATCCACTCTGCAAGTCACCATCTCAAACCAAGTATGCAGTGTAGGGTTACTGAATAATACACGCTTCTTCTTCATTTTGAAATACAGATCGCCGCGAATATGATGGATATAATACGTTCCGTTCCATGGCTTATAAGAGATGATATATACTACCTTCTGGGTAGTCAAGTTTACATTCTGCGCTTGCCGGACAACAAAAATCCGCGTAGCCCTCTTTATATATCGAGGTTGTACTTCAATACGGGCCTTCAGCAATGCACCATTTTCCGAATCGATATACAACTCGCCACAATAGAGCGGTTCTTTGACTCCCGGCTTTTGCCCGAAGCAGACTACATTGACACAACGATCGTCCAAAAACGTAATACCGCCGGAAGTATATACATATGGGTTATCCTCCGAATCGACCGACAGAAAATCGGGTAAATCCTTCATCACATCAAGTTGCAGGCAAGCCTGAATGCCTGCCCGTATTTTAGCTATCAGGCTGTCGGTATTTTCCCGGTTATCCATCCGGTTCATCTTCAACAATTTCACTTGGTCCGGCATATCGGAGTCCAACAAAGAACTTTTATATACTTTGAAAACTGCTTCCGTCAAGCTTTGAAATTTACCTTTCAATTGAACTCCTTCCCGATAGAACGTTGTCAGATAGACAGGATTCAACGAATAATTTTCTTTCCGGCACTCGATCATTTCCCGTAACAGCTTTCCGGGTTCTACCAACCGAATCAGAAATTCCTGTAAAGGAACAACCTTCGGTTCCAGACTTAGTATGTTATCACGGCCAACCAAAACAGCCGCTTCAACATCCTGTGCTACATATCCCAGATGAGAAAAGGAAAGAGTACAATGTCTTAAAGAATCCGGCAGATGAAGCCGGAACCCGCCATCTTTATTCGTAACATTTCCCATTGAAGTTCCCTGAATAGCGACAGATGCATTTACGATAGACTCTCCCGTCTCTTTGTCTCGCAATCTACCGGAAACCGTAAAATAGGCCGGATAAGACAGTCCGGTTTCTTTCTCTATTTCAGTTCTTCTGCCATCGGCATGTAAAATAAGGATATGCTGCCCTATCACCTTAAGTTCCAACGTTTTATTGCCTATTATCCCGTAAATGGCCTGTCGAACCGTACACTCTTTACTCTTTATCCTTACCACGGCATCATTGTTCACAATTTTACTATCGTAAACAAAAAGGTATCCGGAACATTCCGAAACCTTGCCTAATAAAGCATATACCGTACCCTTCATCTTAGGCAACCTGATGAGGCGATCAAGCACATCGTCTCCGTCTGCTCTCAGCGTACCGGCAGCAATGAGAAACAATCCCAAGAAGAACATAAAGAGACGGCAGTATTTCATAATTCTATATTTAAGAAACCGTTATTTGCCTATTATTTAGAGAGATCATCATCCTGCCTTATTAAAGATATTATTATCCGAAATGATTTAAAGAATTCTCATTCGGACAGTATCAATTTGCCGTCCTCGCGCGAACACTTCAAGCCCAATGCATAGCAGATCAATTCAGCAACCACTTCAGGAGAACTGTCCGAAAATTCAATAGTCAGTCTCCGTCGGTTTAAAGCTGGAGAGCCGACCTGTAACCGTAATGCGGAATTTTCATCATTCACCACCCGCAAAATATCTTCCAGACATTCATCCTTAAAACGTATATTTCTTGTATAACGTCCGGACTCGCCAGACTCCCGGGTATCACTCAGTTGCAACTGCTCTTCCTGCAATGTAACTGTCTTCCCGGCATCTACCAGTACACTGTGTCCTCCCTGCTTCATCGAAACCCTTACCCTGCCCCGTCGCACAGACAGGCAGAAAAGACCTTTTTCGTTACTGCGGACATTAAAAGCCGTACCCAACACTTCGATCCGCACTTTCTCTGTTTCGATCAGGAAAGTCTGTTCATGTTTTCTGGTCACATCAAAAAAAGCTTCTCCACGGAGATTTACTTCCCGCTTATCCGCAGCAAAGTGTTCGGGATATTTCAGAGTACTTTGTTGTCCTAAATAGACAATAGAACCGTCTTCAAGAGTTGTAACCAAAGTAGATGCTTCGCGATTTTCCTGTATCACCAAATTCAAGCCGGTATGCCTGCTTCCCGGTGCAATCCACAGAACCGATACCAAGCAGACAGCCCCTATAAACACAGCCGCAGCCACCCTTCCCCATTTCAAGAAAAGCCTACGATGTATCGTCTCTTCTCCGGTGGCCGGAAGCAGATTATCTTGGTTCAAGCGGCTATATAAACGTTTCCACGCTACATCCGTCCTTGTACTATTTTTGTTCACTTCAATCATTTCGCTAAAATATAATTATCGATTTCTTTTCGTAAAGTACAGAGTGCTTTCGTCATCTCCGCCTCCACTGTCTTCACTGAAAGGGAGAGAGCCAGGGCAATCTCGGCATACTTTTTACCTTCCATACGATGCATCTCAAATATACGAAGCCGGCGTCCGGGGAGTTTGTCAAGCGTATGCCGAATCAGTGCCTGCAATTCTTCATACTCCAAATCCCGTTGGGGATCCGTTCCCTGCCCGAAAGTATCGGTAGCCAGTACGTATTCGCGATGCCGCTCTTCAACTTCTTTATGGCGGCAATACTGAAGCGCTTCATTGCACACTGCTTTGTACAGATAACTTTTAATTGACCGGAATATCTGTAATTTTTCCCGATCCTTCCAAAATAGATAGAATAGTTCTCCTACTATCTCCTCTGCCGTCTCCATTTCACCCGTAATGCCTGCTGCATACCAGCAAAGAGGAGAATAATAACGTCTGAAAACATTCTCAAACGCTTTTATATCACCCTCTTTTATCTTAGCCAGTATGAACAGTTCATTCAGCATATACCGGAATTATTGTGTTGGTATCAAATATAAGAAAAACTATCTGAAATCTAATGAGATTGCTTCTTCAATTTATCTACGGCATGTTCTAAAGACTCGGTAGGTTCAATAATATTATACTCTTTCCAGAAGTCTTCATTCCAATATTCGTTTACCAGGTCATAAAACACCTGTTTCTCTTTAAAAGCATTCTTATTGGAAATAGCCGTAAAGCCATCCTCTTGCCGGTCCGTCACCACCATTTCGGAAAATACCGTATAGCCGGAAGAGAACAGGCGTTTTTTCCAGTCGCACTTGAAGCGAATCGTATTCCAAATATAATTCAAATAGGTCTTTCCGTTCTGTTCCTTATAAGTCACCAGATAAGAAACCTCTTGTGGTTTGAACCGTAGCCCAAGAGGTTTCCGATGGAGAATAGCTTCTACGGCTTTCGTCTTATTCCGCATATCCAATGAAAACTCCGCACGAGTGAACGACAGCTTTTCAAAGTCAATATAAAATTTCCCGTAAAACAAAGCATACATTAAATTGACTCTTGGATGGAAGCTGACCACATAGTGCATACGGTTATCGAAATTCACCGGCTCTTCAAAGTAAAAATCGTAGAAATCTAAATCTCCTGTACTCAATAGTGCATTCTGGTTCTTCACTACATCAAGATAGATTGACAAACTGGGACCACCCACCACTTTTACAGCAAGCGTATCACTCGTCTTTTGACTCAACAGGCGTCGTCCTTTTTGGAGTTGTACCCGGTCATTAGCCGCTTCCCGGGTGGCATAGCTCGTTTTGTATACATCGATCACGGCTTCCGACACACTGATATAGCGACGCCTTTTTTGTACCGTCTCCCTATAAAATGCCGTGAGCATATTCGGACCCGATGAATAATTCACCGGTATTTTTCTGATAGCCTCTTCTACAATGGCACGCCCGTTATTGCCAAAAATCACAATTTCACTCAACAGATTAGGAGCCGGTATCATCCAGATAGTCAGATCGGATAAATCTTTGTTCCCTTTCAGAGAAATCTGAGTATTCAAATATCCGATGTGAGATACTTCCAACCCCCAGGCGCTTTCTGCATCCTTTATCTTCAAAGCAAACACTCCATCTGAATTCGTAACAGTACCTATATTCGTACCGGGAACAGATACATTTACATTTTCCAACTTTTTCTTATTTTCCTTATCTTTCACAACTCCTGTAACGGTGAAGTAATTTTCCACTTCTTCCTGTGCTTGCAAGGGAGTAATACCCAGTATCCCCCAAAGCATCAACCAACCGATTGCTATTCCAACTCGCTTTTTCATCTCCGTATAGTTTAAAAGGTGAATAATTCTTGTTTCTACCTATAAGATGGTTTGGAATTGGAAAACCCTATCAATATTTGGTAAAAAAGAAAATAAATAAAGGAAAGATTTTTATTCATAAGCAAGTTAATGTAAACACATAAAAATCATAAGAAAACAGTAATTTTAACAGAATATATGATTTTATCCTTACCTTTGTGTACATTGAGTTATCATACTCGAACAACAATCAAGAAAACCATACAGATACATAACAAGTTCAAATTATAAAACAACTTATTATATTGAATATATGTCAATATGGAGCAGACTCATAGGAATCAAGAAAACTGAGGACACAAACAATGTCATCGGTAATAAAACCACATCTGTACCATACGATACCTCACACTATAACTATACTATAATAGATATTGAGGTTAGTTTGAAGGAACATAAGATCCATGACATTGGAGCACTTCGCTACGATGGCGCCGCCTATCATAAAGCTTCGAAAGAAGAATTATTTGAATTTATTAATGAGACAGACTATATCTGCGGCCACAACATTATTCATCATGATGCTAAGTATCTGTTCGCAAACAAAACATGCCGTTGGATTTTAGTCGATACACTTTATGTATCACCTTTATTATTTCCAGAACGTCCTTACCATAGGCTTGTGAAAGATGACAAACTGACAAGCGAACAAATAAACAATCCGGTGAACGACTGCGAAAAAGCGAAAGCACTACTATTAGACGAAATAGCGCGCTGGCACTCATTGCCGAACGAAAAGCGCAGGTTATTTGCATCGCTGCTGAAAGATAAGAAAGAATTTAAGGGGTTCCTGAGTATGGTGGATGCGGAATATACCAATGAAGGAATACCTGAACTTATAAAAAAACTGTATGCAGGAAAGATTTGCCAACATGCTGACCTTGACATGCTCATCGAACAATATCCATGCGGATTGGCATATGCTTTGGCTTTGATTGATACTACCGATTATCGTTCCATCACTCCCGGATGGGTACTTCACAATTATCCGGAAGTGGAATTTATTGTAAAACTCCTACGTCACACCAGTTGCCAGAAAGGCTGTAACTATTGCAATACGCAATTAGATGTGCACCATAACTTAAAAGCATTTTTCGGATATGAACAATTCCGGACCTATGAAGGTGAACCACTACAGGAACAAGCAACTCAAGCTGCGGTAAAAGGCAAATCACTGCTGGCGATATTTCCTACCGGTGGAGGTAAATCGCTTACCTTCCAATTACCGGCACTAATGGCAGGACGTTCTGTACACGGACTTACGGTCGTCATCTCTCCCTTGCAGTCACTAATGAAAGACCAAGTAGACAACCTTGCCGACAGAGGCATTACAGACGCTGTAACCATAAATGGAATGTTAGACCCCATCACAAGAGCACTGTCAATACAAAGAGTACAGGACGGAGAAGCCTCACTTTTGTATATATCTCCCGAAATGCTTCGCTCAAAAACTATTGAAAAGATATTGACAGCACGCCACGTTGTAAGGTTTGTGATAGACGAAGCACATTGCTTTTCTTCATGGGGGCAGGATTTCAGAGTTGACTATCTCTACATAGGCAAATTCATCCGAGAATACCAGCAAAAGAAAAAATGTAAAAATCCAATACCCATATCCTGCTTTACAGCTACAGCAAAACAGAAGGTAATACAAGACATCTGCGACTATTTCAAACAAACATTGAATTTAGAGTTAGAATTATTCGCATCAACGGCCTCAAGAACAAATCTGCGTTATTCTGTCATACATGCCGATAGTGACAATGACAAATATTTGAAACTAAGAGAGCTTGTGGCTGAATCCAATTGTCCGACAATTGTTTACGTATCACGTACCAAACGAACGAAAGAACTGGCAGCCAAATTGACCCGCGACGGTTATAAGGCACTACCTTTCAATGGTAAAATGGAAGCTGAGGAAAAAATTGCCAACCAAGACGCATTCATGAATGACCAAGTACACATTATCGTGGCTACGTCTGCATTCGGTATGGGAGTCGATAAAAAAGATGTTGGTCTTGTAGTACATTATGATATTTCCGATTCGTTGGAAAACTATGTTCAAGAAGCAGGCAGAGCCGGTCGTGATCCTAATCTCAGCGCACGTTGTTATGTGCTTTATAGTGACAATGATTTGGACAAGCATTTTATACTACTGAACCAGACAAAACTAAGTATCAGTGAAATACAACAAATATGGAAAGCGATAAAAGATCTTACCAGACAACGCATGAAAGTCAGTTGTTCTGCATTGGAAATTGCCCGGAAAGCCGGATGGGATGATTCGGTATCTGATATTGAAACCCGTGTACGAACAGCATTAGCAGCTTTGGAACAAAATGGATATTTGGTAAGAGGAAACAATGTACCTCATGTATATGCTACAGGTATCACTGTAAAGAATATGGATGAAGCAAGAAAACGCATATCAGCATCGCTGCTCTTTGACAGTGACGAAATAGAAAAGGCAGTCCGAATCATCAAATCATTGATATCTCAAAAACACATTGCCAAAGCCCAAAATCCAGAAGCAGAATCACGAATTGATTATCTGGCAGATATATTGGGGCTAAGTAAAAAAGAAGTAATATCCGTAGTAGAACGAATGCGACAAGAAGGTATATTGGCAGACAGTAAAGATATATCTGCCTACTTGCTGGATGCAGGTGACTCAGAACGAAAATCACAAACACTTCTCGAACGTTTTGCCAAACTTGAGCAATACATCCTCAACCATATTCCTGACGAGTCTTTACGAATATCATGCAAGCAACTGAATGACAATGCAGTAAATGACGGAATCAATACATCCAAAGAAAAAGATATTCGGACACTACTCTATTTCCTCACCATCAAAGGCTATACTCGTAAAAAAGAGGATGCTGCCCGCAATATAGAAATAAGTCGTCAGGCAAACTTGGAATCAACCATCAAACGTTTTGAAAAACGATTGGAAATAAGTCGTTTCACCATAGAATGGTTGTACAGAATCGCCTCTGATACAGTAAAGGAGAATTCATCAAACAAGGCCATCCAATTCTCCGTAGTAGAACTTCTGAATCAAATAAAATCAAGCCCCCAATCCCTTTTCGGCACACTTGATGACATTCAGTTAGAAGATGTGGAAGAAGCACTTCTGTACTTATCAAAAATCGGTGCACTAAAACTTGAAGGTGGATTTCTGGTTCTTTATAACGCCATGAATATCCAGAGAATAAAAGACAATAAATCGAGATACAAGCAAGACGATTACCGGATGCTCAATGAATTCTACAAGCAGAAGATTCAACAAGTACATATTGTAGGCGAATATGCCAATCTGATGGTGAAGAATTACGACGCAGCCTTACAATACGTTCAAGACTATTTCCAGATGGATTACAGGAAGTTTGTCACAAAATATTTCAAAGGGGACAGAGTTAGTGAGATACAACGTAACCTGACACCACGGAAATACGAGCAATTGTTCGGGCAACTGTCCAAACGTCAAATGGAGATTATTTCCGATAAGGATTCGCGTTGCATTGTGGTTGCAGCCGGGCCGGGCAGCGGGAAAACACGAGTATTGGTTCACAAACTTGCCTCACTTCTGCTACTTGAAGACGTAAAACACGAACAGCTCCTGATGCTGACATTCTCAAGGGCAGCCGCTACGGAATTCAAACAAAGACTCATGGAGTTAATAGGCAATGCTGCCCATTTTGTTGAAATAAAAACCTTCCACTCCTATTGCTTCGACCTTCTGGGACGGATAGGAAATCTTGAAGATGCAAAAAATGTCGTTTCAAAAGCAGCCGAGATGATTGCCCAAGGGGAAGTAGAGCCAAACAAAATTGGCAAGACGGTGCTGGTCATAGACGAAGCTCAAGATATGGGAGTTGAAGAACATGCGCTTGTTAAGGCTCTGATGACCAACAATGAAGAAATGCGTGTGATAGCAGTGGGAGACGATGACCAAAACATCTATGAATTCCGTGGTTCCGATTCAAGCTATATGTACCGACTGACACAAGAAAGTGGAAGCACATTTGTCGAGATGACCGAGAATTACCGCAGTGCGCGCCATCCGGTGGATTTTGCCAACGGATTCTTGAAAGCTATCGATAAAAGAATAAAAAGTACGCCAATCATCTCCATGAGAAAAGAAGAAGGTTGGGTAGAAGTGACACGCCATCAATCAAAGTATATGTATCAGCCACTCGTCGAAAACTTGCTTCAACATAGGGATAAAGGCACTTCGTGTGTACTGACCCAAACAAACGAAGAAGCTGTCATCCTGGTGGCTCTTTTGCGAGAACATGGCATAAACTGTAAATTAATACAGTCAATGGACGGTTTACGCTTTTGGAATATGGCCGAGATGAGGTATTTCTTAAGATATATAGACAAACGAGTAAAAACGCCACTAATTACAGAAGAACTATGGGAGGAAACCAAGCATGTAACCTTTTCCACTTATGACAGGAGTCTAAGTTTGATGTATGTGAAGCGTTGTATAGAACAGTTTGAACAAACCAATAAGGTGAAATACCTGAGTGACTTCAAAGAATTTATATTTGAATCGTCAGTGGAAGACTTCTGCGATGTTTCAGGAGCCGATGTTGTAGTGTCGACCATTCATAAAGCCAAGGGCAGAGAATTTGACGATGTGTATATGCTCATATCCGATAATTATTCAAAAGACGCCCATCTGATGCGCCGGTATTATGTAGGAATAACTCGTACGAAAAACCGGCTGTTTGTACATACGAACGGAGATTGTTTTAATCGTTTAAATACAGACCGATATTTTGTCGACCAACGACAGTATGACATGCCCAAAGATGTTGTTCTGCAACTTTCTCACAAAGATGTCTATTTGGGATTTTTCAAAGAACGGAAGCAAGAAGTCTTAGCATTGAGAGGAGGGGATTCTTTGACTTACAATAATTTCTTTTTGTATAGTTCGCTAACCAATAAGCCTGTAGCAAAGTTATCATTAAAAATGCAGGATACATTATCAGAATGGGAAGAAAGAGGTTATAAAGTAAAATCCGCATCTGTACGATTTGTTGTGGCATGGAAACCCAAAGATGCACAAAAAGACGAATCAGAAACAGCTGTTCTTTTAGCAGATTTGATTCTTTCTTCATAAGTTAAGATACATGAAATTGCTACAATCACTACCTTTTGATGATATGAAATAATTAGTTATCAACGATGGCATTGATGATACGTACAAGATCATTTCCCGTAATATTTTCATTAATTCTTTGAGGAAATGGTACTGCTTGGTTAGGGTATGTAAGGACGAAAATGTAACTTTGCCATAAAGAACAACTTATATACCTAAAGCTACATCTTTAGGCAATGACAAAGCCTTGGCTTGAGAAAGTCTGGTCTTGGTGCATAAAAAAGGAGATGTGCCGTTATCGGCACACCTCCTTTTATTTTTATATCTGTTCTTAATCTATCGATAATTATCGACCTTACTTCACTTCCTCAAAATCCGCATCCTGAATATGTTCGTCCTGTCCACCGTTGGACTGACCACCACCGGCTTGTCCGGCATTCATATCAGGACCGGCTTGTGCACCACCTTGGGCACCGCCCTGAGCGTACATCTCTGCACTTGCAGCTTGGAATGCAGTATTCAATTCGGCCATAGCACTGTCAATAGTTGCCAAATCCTGAGCCTTGTGAGCATCCTTCAGTTTCTGCAAAGCAGCTTCGATCGGAGCTTTCTTATCAGCAGGCAACTTGTCACCTAATTCTTTCAGTTGATTTTCAGTTGAGAAAATCATACTGTCAGCCTGATTTAACTTGTCGATCTTTTCACGTTCTTTCTTATCAGCTTCAGCGTTTGCTTCGGCTTCAGCTTTCATCTTTTCAATTTCTTCTTTGCTCAAACCACTGGAAGCTTCGATACGGATAGCTTGTTCTTTACCTGTAGCCTTATCTTTAGCAGATACCTTCAGAATACCGTTGGCATCGATATCGAATGTAACTTCAATCTGAGGAACACCACGACGAGCCGGAGCAATACCTGTCAAGTTAAACTGACCGATAGATTTATTCTGCGCAGCCATCGGACGTTCGCCTTGCAATACATGAATGGTCACTTCAGTCTGGTTATCGGCAGCCGTAGAGAAAGTTTCGCTCTTACGTGCAGGAATCGTTGTATTAGCGTCAATCAATTTAGTCATTACACCACCTAAGGTTTCGATACCCATTGACAACGGAGTAACGTCCAACAACACCACACCCTTAATCTCATCTGTTAAAACAGCACCTTGCACAGCAGCACCTACCGCTACTACTTCATCCGGGTTAACACCCTTAGAAGGAGCTTTGCCGAAGAAGTCTTCAACTAACTTCTGAACAGCCGGTATACGTGAAGAACCACCAACAAGGATTACTTCGTCAATATCAGCATTATTCAAACCGGCATCCTGCATAGCTTTCTTGCAAGGTTCAAGACAAGCCTGAATCAAGCTATGAGCCAAAGATTCGAATTTTGCACGAGTCAAAGTCTTAACCAAATGCTTAGGCACACCTCCTACCGGCATAATGTACGGTAAGTTGATTTCTGTACTTGTAGAAGAAGACAATTCGATCTTTGCCTTTTCTGCAGCTTCTTTCAGACGTTGCAAAGCCATCGGATCTTGAGTAAGATCGGCACCTTCGTCTTTCTTGAATTCTTCAACCAACCAATTAATGATTACTTGGTCGAAATCATCACCACCCAAGTGAGTGTCACCGTTTGTAGAAAGTACTTCGAACACACCGCCACCGAACTCAAGGATAGAAATATCAAATGTACCTCCACCAAGGTCGAATACGGCAATCTTCATATCTTTGTGAGCCTTGTCAAGACCATAGGCCAACGCAGCAGCCGTCGGTTCGTTTACGATACGTTTTACTTCCAATCCGGCAATCTGACCAGCTTCTTTAGTAGCCTGACGTTGTGAATCCGAGAAATAGGCAGGAACTGTGATAACGGCTTCCGTTACTTCCTGTCCCAAATAATCCTCAGCTGTCTTTTTCATTTTCTGCAGGATCATCGCTGAGATTTCCTGCGGAGTATACAAACGTCCTTCGATATCTACACGAGGAGTGTTGTTATCACCACGCACTACTTTATAAGGAACGCGATTGATTTCCTTTTGTACTTGGTCATAAGTTTCACCCATGAAACGTTTGATAGAGAATATAGTCTTTTCAGGATTGGTGATAGCCTGACGTTTTGCGGGATCACCTACCTTACGCTCGCCGCCTTCTACGAAAGCTACGATTGAAGGTGTTGTTCTTTTACCTTCGCTGTTCGCGATAACAACCGGTTCGTTACCTTCCAATACGGCAACACAAGAGTTGGTTGTTCCTAAGTCGATTCCAATAATCTTTCCCATGATTGTAAATATTTTAATTGTTATTATTCATCGTCCGTCATCCTCCTTGTTTAAAGGATTCACATAGTATTCAACAAATGCCGTGCCAAAGAAGTTTGGGTTTGAAAATAAATAATACGTGTCATGAATCGTGACATTTTGGCGGTTTGGCAGAATACAGAAAGCCCCGGAACCGTTTTAATAGGCCCGGGGCTTCTCTTGTTATTTGTTGATTATTTCCTTTTCTTCTTTCATGTCAAGCTCATTCTTGTCGGCATCAAAGAATTTGTATTCAAGAAAGGCGAGACTTTGATTGGGAATAACTTTTAAACCATGTGTGTACTTCATTTTCCACTTCATGCTCAAGGGGAACAACCCCTTGTTCACATACGCTGCGACATACGGATGTACATGCAGGGTGAATTTCTTCACGTGATGTTTGTTTACTAAGCAATCTATTTTTTCTTCCAGGCTGTCGGTAAACAGGATGGAAGGCTTAACCGTTCCTGTTCCGAAACAGGATGGGCAGTCTTCTGACGTATCCACGTCCATTGCCGGACGTACCCGCTGACGGGTAATCTGCATCAAGCCAAACTTACTAAGAGGAAGGATATTGTGTTTAGCCCGGTCATTTGCCATTGCCTTTGTCATGTGTTCAAATAGCTTTTGCCGGTTGGCAGCCTCTGCCATATCGATAAAGTCTATGACGATGATACCTCCCATGTCTCGTAAGCGGAGCTGACGGGCGATCTCATCGGCGGCGGCTATATTTACGTCGATAGCTGTCTTCTCTTGGGCATCGCTGCCTTTGGAACGGTTCCCGCTGTTCACGTCGATAACGTGCATAGCTTCCGTGTGCTCGATAATCAAGTAAGCTCCACTCTTGTAAGTGACAGTTCGTCCGAATAGCGACTTGATTTGCTTGGTGACCGCAAAGTTGTCGAAGATAGGAAGCTCTCCCGTATATAACTGTACGATTTCTTCCCGTCCCGGTGCGATCAAGCTTACATAGTCGCGGACATTATTATAGACCTCCTTGTCATTTACATAAATATTTTGGAAAGAGGGGTTGAATATATCCCGAAGCAAAGCTACGGTACGTGCCGTTTCCTCATAAATAATAGCCGGAGCTTTGAGTTTAGGCACCTTCACGATATTATCTTCCCATCGTTTCATCAATGTCTTCAATTCATGATCAAGCTCTGCGACACGCTTGCCCTCCGAGGATGTCCGTACGATAACACTGAAATTCTTCGGTTTGATACTTTCGATCAAACGTTTCAGTCTTTTCCGTTCTTCCGGAGATTTTATTTTTTGGGAAACCGACACTTTATCGGCAAAAGGCATCAATACCAGATTCCGTCCTGCAATACTCAGTTCGGAAGTCAAGCGGGGTCCTTTGGTAGAAATCGGTTCTTTGGCCACCTGAACGGCCACCCATTGTCCAACTGTCAGAATATCGGCAATTTTCCCATTTTTGGGAATTTCCGGTTCCAGTTTCAACTTCGATACCGGCATTCCTTTTCTAGCTATACATTGTTTGATATAGCTATCCAGCGAATGAAACTGGGGACTCAAATCCAGATAATGTAAAAAAGCATCCTTTTCATACCCTACATTCACGAAAGCAGCATTCAATCCCGGCATGATTTTCTTCACTTTTCCGAGATAAATATCCCCGACAGCAAATTGCATACTGGTCTTTTCCTTTGTCAATTCGATCAGTTTCTTTTCTCTCAACAGGGCAATGACAATTTCATCTGCTTTGACGTCAATAACTAACTCACTACTCACAACTTTTATCTATTTAAGATACCGTATTACATTATCTTTTAACCAAATAAACCTAAAGACGTGTGCCTTTAGGTTTATATCTTTACTCACAAACGCGAAGAATTTTACTTCTTCTTATGACGATTCTTTCTCAGTCTTTTTTTCCGTTTGTGGGTAGCCATCTTATGTCTTTTTCTTTTCTTACCGCTTGGCATAAATTCCTCCTTTCTTATTTTTTAA
>OKUA01000580.1_pt1 | contig 26694 bp, 26 predicted proteins | sample 1606501 | NCBI WGS metagenome assembly OKUA01 (sample SAMEA3879608, study PRJEB24766) | human gut metagenome | biome: human-associated habitat; feature: feces | place: USA | collected 1985/1987
TTATTGTAGCGTTTTAACTGTATATCCCATTCCTTGAGTAATTCACTTATAAAGAAAGAATAAAATTTAATATAAACATCATCTTTAAATTTACGAAACATAATAAAAGAATTTTCATGGAGATAAAAAAGCATGTAAATTGCTGAAAGTTCGTCATGTGAAGGAAGTTCATTTCTAAAAACTAATGGATGTACATTAAGCGCTTTTGCAATTCTTTTCATATCCTTTTCTTTTAAAATTTTTCTGTTTCTTTCACATAATATTATTTTCCGTTCAGCTGTAAATCTGTTAAATCCGGCCTTTAAGCCTAATTCTTTTTCAGTCATTCCACGCATGTTTCTTGCATGCCATATCATTGAGCCAACATATCCGTTTTTTACATATTTCAAAATTATAATTCCTTTCCAATTCGCCATTGGCGAATTACTTAAATTTAAACGACAGGGTAAAATCATCGTTCATAACCAGAGCCGCGTCGAATTTGCCTTTTCCGTCTTTTTTCTTGAATCCCTTGAGCTTTGCGGTATGTCCGAGATCAAGCAACGATAATATGGCGCCTTCAGGAAGGCTTTTTCCCGATATGGTTTTCCAGATTTTAAAACCGCAGCTTTTTCCCTTTTCACAGCCGTACATTTTGGAATATTCGACTACGTTCCCGCCGCATTTAGGACACTTTCCAAAAATCTTTCGGCTAATGCTGATGTCGGCATTTGAATATTTCTGAATAAGCCCGCATACAAACCCTGCTATCCCGTTCATAAACTCTCCGGAGGTCATATTTCCTTTTTCAATTGCCTGAAGCTTTTCCTCCCATTGAGCAGTAAGCTTAGGAGATTTTATTTCTTCAGGTACTGTGTTTACAAGACTGATTCCTTTTGCGGAGGGTACAAGACTTTTACCGGTACGCTGAACATATCCTCGCTTTATTATGGTTTCAATAATTCCCGCACGGGTAGCAGGCGAGCCTATGCCTTTCTTTTCAGCGGCTTTGTCTCCATAATCATCATTTCCCGCACGTTCCATTGCGGCCAACAAGGTACTTTCCGTATACCTTTTAGGCGGCGAAGTCCAATGCTCGTTTATTCTGCTTTTAACGTTTTCAAATACGAGCTCTTCTGTAATATCCGGAAAAATCCTTTCCTGTACGGTAATTTCTTTTCCTGTTATTTTAGGAAGTACCCTTGTCTGATATCCCTTCCAGCCCATTTCTGTTATTTTCTTACCCTGAGCAGTAAAGCGGATATCAGCACAGCTTACAGTAACGGTTGCCGCTTCAAATATATGCGCCGGAGAAACGGCGTATATAAGCTGGGCGCAGATAAGCTTTAAGAGCCTCATTTCTGCTTCCGGTACAATATCTATTTTATCCTTATCGAATGCTGACATAGTAGGCAGCAATGCATGATGATCCGACACTTTTTTATCATTTATTACATTATCAATATCCGGCTTGAAATCGCTTTCAAAACAGATATTCATAATATCCGCCGCGCCTTCCGTAAGCTTAAAAAGCTTGTCCTTCATACTTGCGTTGACATACCTGCTTTCTGTTCTGGGATATGTAATAATGGATTTTTCATACAGGCTCTGAGCATAATTTAATGTTTGCTGCGCCGTATATCCAAGCGAAATATTAGCGGTTTTCTGCAAAGCTGTCAGATCGAACAGCTCAGGAGGTTTTACCTTTTTATTTTCTGTGACGATTGATTTTATAAATGCCGTATTTTCATCCGTATTATTCTGAATTCTCTGTGCTGATGAAAGCTCCGTTATTTTTTCAGAGCAGACGGAAAATGCTCCGCAGTTAAGCTCAACCGTATAATATTTCTGTTTCTGAAAATTATTGATTTCATTTTCACGGTTTACGATCATGGCAAGCGTAGGAGTCTGAACACGCCCGACAGACAAAAACGCTCCGGAAGCAGCTGAAAAAAGACGGGTAGCGTTCATTCCGACAAGCCAGTCCGCTTTGGCTCTTGCAAAGCCTGAACTGTAAAGATTATCATATTCTCTGTCGTCTTTCAGATTATCAAATCCCTGACGTATGTCGGATTCCTCCACAGAGGATATCCATAATCTTTTTACAGGCTTGTTACAGCCGGCAAGCTTGTATACATAGCGAAATATGCATTCTCCCTCTCTTCCGGCGTCGGTGGCGCATATAATTTCATAAACGGTTTCATTTTGCATAAGCGATTTAAGAATGCCGAACTGCTCCTTTGTTTCCTCAATTACCTTGAATTTCCACTTTTGAGGGAGTATCGGCAATGTATCCAATTGCCACGGTTTTACAGTATATTTAACGTCATAGGCTTCCGGTTCGGCAAGAGCGATAAGATGTCCGACGCACCATGAAACGATATATCCGTTGCCCTCAAGGCAGCCTTTTTTCTTATTTGAAGCTCCGAGTACGTTTGCAATACTTCTTGCAACCGACGGTTTTTCGGCTATTACAAGCTGCATTTATTTCAGTCCTTTCAAACCTTAAAATCAGTATTAATACATAATTCCTTATTTATTTGTATAGCTTCCATAATAATATCATTAATGATATCAATAAAAATTTCAGAAATTTGCTGTGTACAAATCCAATCCGTAATATGCTTCAATTCTTTTTCCATTTCATCATTAAATAACGGCAGTTTAAAGCTATTTTGTATAAAAGCGCGTTTTTTTTCAAAATTTTCATTTGAGCTTTTTATTTCAGTCTCTCCTTTATAATTCGCCGTTGGCGAATATATTTTTGAATTATCAGTTCGTCCGACAAGATAATCAATAGAAATGTTAAAGTATTCTGCAATTGCAATAAGTAAATTGTAACTGGGGCGGCGGTAATTATTTTCTAAATGTGCGATCGTTCTTTGATTGACCTGTAGGATATCTGAAAGCTGTTTTTGCGTAATTCCTTTTTCATTTCTTAAATTTTTAAGATTGACAGAAAATTTATCTTTAGCCATTTACAAACACTCCTTAAAGTAGTATAATATTTTTAAAAATATGTAAATAATTGGATGGAAATCAAATGAATTTTGACAAATCTTCTTACCGTGAATTTTTTTCAGTAGAAGAAGCTAATGCATGGGGAAATGAATATTACGGGAAATGGGCTGAAGAATACAAAAAGAATATTAATATACTTCAAAACTATTATGAAACTAATGAAGCTGTTGCTTTAGATTATTATTGCGGTTATGCTCATAAAGAAATGAATTCTATTTTACGAAATATTACTATACCTGATTTATCAGACAATAGACTAAATTTCTTAAAAACTATGATAAAAATTTTAGAATTTTCTATTCTATTTGCCCCCCGAATACCTGAAAACATTATAGTGTATCGAACTGTAGACGATACCTTTATGGATGCATTAAATAAAGTTGATCTTGATTCTGGCGGATGTGCTGAAGAATGCGGATTTTTAAGTACCAGCTTACTTAGCAAATATCCAATAGAAAATAATTATGGTCATTTGCTGCGTATTTATGTTTCTAAGGACGAACCGGGAATGTATATCCCCAACATAATAGGAAGATCTATTGAACAGGAAATACTTTTTATGCACAATAGTTATATACGGCTTTTAGATGATCCATTAACTTCTTCGCATAGCTGTGTAAATATTAATGGATATAAGTTTTATGAATGCGAATTAATAAATTTAATCCCTGACTTATAAACTTCGAAAAAAGAAATCGTCATTTATTCTTAATACTTATGTGAATTCGCCATTGGCAAATTTTATATACCTTTTAGTTTGTCCAAGCATTCATGGCATATGAAGTTATCCCGAAACGCTGTCAGGGAATCAAGGTTTTCACAGAAAACGCATGAAACGTTATGCTTTTTAATTATAATTTCATTGCCGTTTTCGTATATTTCAACGTAATCGCCGTTCTTTATTTTAAGATTATTCTTCATATATTTAGGAATTTGAATTCTTCCTACATTATCTATCTTTTTTACTTGAGCTGATTTTATATTTTTCATAACTATTTCCTTACAAACTTATACGTTTTCCTCTGTTTCTTCAAAATCATCGCTGTCAATATAGGGCTGTACGGTTTCTTCAGCTTCCGTCGGTTCATTTTCGGATTCAGTCTGAACGGATTCCTGTTCCTCCGTTTCAGCTTCATTATACGGAATTATGTTTGATTCCGATTCCTGCGGCGTTTCAAGAAAGTCGTCGTCGTATGCGGCTCTGTTATTTTTCTTCCGTCTTATATATATAATAATTGCGGTAGCTGCTCCTACAACGGCGATTGGAATAATTGTGGACAGTATGTTTTTCTTATTATCTGTTTTTTTATTATTTACTGTTTCAGTCTTAGACTGCACTGCTCCCGATATATCTTTTTCAGCCTCTGTCTGCCGTATATTTTCAAGCGCCGATTGATTTATCTCATTGCCCGCCTTCTGCGAATCCTCCGACAGTAACGCGGTAAGGTCCGACGTGTCCACAGAATTTAAGAAATAAACGCTTCCGTCCGAGCTGTTTATTATAAGATAGAAAACGTCTCCGCTTCTGGAAGTAATCGTATACATACTTTTCTGACTGTAATCAATAACGCTTTTATCTATCGTTAACCCATTGTTTTGAAGATTTTCGTCAAGCTGGGGAGCGTTTTCATCCCCCACATACTTAAGAATCTCATCGTAATAGCTCGGCGTTGTAACCGGAGGTTCTGTAATAGGCGCCGTTACCGTTTCGGTTTCAACAGGCTCTGTTTCCGTCCGCGTCGTTTCCAAAGCTTCCGTTTCAGACATTTCAGCCTTTGTTACCGCAGGCGCTGCAAAGCAGACTGACGATCCGGCTATGTAAGCGCATGAAAGTAATATCGGAATAATAAGCTTAAATTTCATTTTCTTTCTCCTTTTCAGCCGCTTCAAGCGCGGCGAATTCTTTTTCAAAATCATCGTTTTCCTTTTCCTTCGATAAAGCCGATATGTGTGTTATTACATCTTCAAGAGAAAAACCGGTACTGCGAAACGTTGTTACAATTTTCTGATTTTCAAGTTCAACAATCTTTTTTTGTATTTCAGAGATTTTTTCGTTATACTCCTTTATCTTTTCTGTTATTCTTTTTTCATCAGTTTTCAGCTTTTCGATTCTTTTATCAAAATCCTGCATTATTATATTCTCCTTTATTATGGACTGTAAGGCTTGATAAACGTCATAGGATCTATATACTCGCCGTCCTTTACCATCTGCAAGTGCAGATGAAATCCGGTTGACCAGCCTGTGCAGCCGGAATACCCTATAACCTGACCGTTTTTTACTCTTTGACCATTTGTTACGGCAACCTGCGACATATGACCGTAAAGTATTATCGTTCCGTCGTCGCAGATTATTTCAACATAATTTCCGAATCCTCCGTTGCAGCCGCAGCTTCCGTTTTTAGGATAGTTATGCTCACAGCCTGTTCCTACGTTTACGACGCCGTCTGATATGGCAAGTATTTCGGTACCGTTGGCAGCTCCGAAATCAACTCCCTTATGAAATTCTGTACTTCCGTCGTCCCACTGCCTGTAACCGAACGGACTTGTTATCATATTTGTCCAGTCAAAAGCGAAAGGACTTGAAAAGGCTTTTATTGCTCCGCCTTTTCTTTCATAGTATCCGATATAGTTTTCCTTCTGAATATCGTTGAGATATTTATTTACTATATCGTCAAAGTTCTTGTTTTCTCTTATAGAATAATTAAGGGTTACAAATTCTTTTATTTCCGAAACGGAAACAACGGCAATTTCTGTTCCGTCGGATTTCTTATATTCAGACATAACCTTATAATTGACAGGCAGCGGGGAAGGCAGTTCTGATTTATTAATCTCTATAATTGACGTCAATGTTTTCTGCTCCGAAGTAAAGCCGTATTCGATAACGTACATCTCGTTGAAAATCTGCGTCATAAAATTACGTACGTCGTCGTTAAACTCCCACTTCAGGTAATATGCCGATAAAAACGACAGTATTTTATGGGTATCGTCCTCTATATCGCACTTTTCTGTTTTTGTATAATCAAAACGCTGTCCCTGTTCCGTTACCATGTTAGGTATATTGTTATACCTGTTGTTTAACGATATAATGAGAGACTGCCAATGAATAGTAGCTCTGGTAATGTCGTTCTCATCCGCCGGATATGCATACTGCATGTCCGCAAGCGTTTCAGAAATGATCCCCGGAGAAGACGTTTCCGTAAACATTATAATAAACATTACCGGAAAAACGACAATAAAAAACATACCTATAACTATTCCCGAAGCGGCTTTCAGAAAATTCAGCGCAATATCCTTTAACTTCTTTTTCGCCCAATTTTTAACCTTACCCGGAATAGCCTTTATATTATGTATAACATTAGCTTTAATGTCGCTGCATTTATTCTTAAGCCTTTGATAAAGCTTACGGCGGTTTTTCTTATATAAATCAGTCTTAGGTCTTTTAATAAGCTGCGTCTGCGAACGCACCGACTGATTGATCGCTCTCTGGTGGGACAGATATCTTCCTTCGGGAGTCAGATTTTTTGTTATGCTTTCTTTAAGCGATCGCTTGACATCCTTCATATCAATTTTTTCGGTCTTAGGACTATGACTTATTCTGCCCGACAGCCTGATACCGGCGGAAGCGGAAGATGTTAACGCGTTGACGCCGGCGTTATCGTCCTCGTTGCTTTTTTCCGCTGTTTTGACCGCATATAACGCTCCGGCAGTTTTAATATTATTCAGCCGGCTGTTTTTATTTTTCTGATATATTCTTTTTCTCTGCGCCCTTTTAACGGCGTCTTTGTTAATTGCCAACAGCTCACTCCCTTAAATTCGCCAACGGCGAATTTTTTATGCAAAGTCCTCTGAAGCTTTTGTAGTAATAAGCTTGTATATCTGCGTATTTTTAGGAAACCTGTCCTTAAACGGAATAATCGTACCGTTAAAGTATATAAGTCCTTCGCCTTCTTCCGAATCAGTTACATACTCAAGCTGCTGAGGAGAAATATTAAGCTGTGCCGCAAGAATATCTCTGTCGCCGGAAGCCTGTTCAAGCATATATACAAATTGCGAATTCTGCAGTATGCTCTCAGCCTGGGGAGAAATAAGAAAATCGGATACGTTTTGAGTAATCCCCGTGGGAAGAGCATTCCATTTTCTGAATCGTTTCCACATATCCTTTGTATAAACGGCTGTAAGCTTATCTTCAAGTATTCTGTGAAATTCGTCTATGTAATACCATGTGTATTTCTTTCTGTCCCGTCCGTCCGACACCTTGTTCCAGACGAAGTCGGTTATAATCAGTATTCCTATTTTATGCAGATGTTCGGAAAGCTTCTTTATATCAAAGCATACTACCCGATTATCTATATTAATATTGGTTCTGTGATTGAAAATACTGAGAGAACCTGTTACATAAAGCTCCAGACCGTCCGCGACATTCTGCGCGTGCTTGCTTTCCGTATCTCTCAGTTCGTTGTACAAATCTTCAAAAATAGGCATATTCTCCGGAACAGGATTAAGAAAGTATTTATCATATATTTTTTTTACGCAGCGGTCAATCACTGATTTTTCTCCGGCGCTTATTTCTCCGATAGCGGCTTCGCACACGGACAGTATAAACTGTGATTTAACGGCAACCGGATCGTCGCCCTTTTCATAGCTTTTCAGACTTATGTCGAACGGATTTATATGATTCTTTGAAGTCGCGGAAATATCTACCACCGCGCCGCCTAACTTTTCGGTAAGAGCCACATATTCCGATTCGGGATCGCAGACAATAATATTGTCATAGGTTCTGAAAAACGTATCGAGTATCTCGCGCTTTGCAGCAAACGACTTTCCGCCGCCCGGTAGTCCTAAGATCAGACCGTTTCCGCTTTTTAAAGACTTTCTGTTTAGAAGAATCATATTGTTTGAAATGGAATTAAGACCGTAATAGGTTGAATACGGCATGAAAAGCTCTTGAGTTGTAAACGGCATAAAAGCCGCAAGCTCAATTGTCGTAAAGCAGCGGTTTATTTCAACCTTGTTTATTCCTATAGGCAGCGAGGACATCGCCCCCTCCTCCTGCATATCGTCAAGAGGTCTAAGCTCGCACTTGTATTTCTGCAAAACAGCGGAAATATCTCTTTCAATACCGGACAGCTCGGACGGATTCTTTGAATAAGCCGTAACAAGCAGCGTGGTAATAAAGAATCGGTTATTTCTTCTTGATAAATCCTGATATACGTTCTGGGCAGCGGTAATATCGTTAATTAAATCCATAGAAAGGATATCCCCGTCATGACCTTTCTCCATAGCCTTCTGCTGTTGTCGTATCTTTACTTCGTTGGCGTTGGTAAGCTTTTTACTGACAAATCTCAATGCCTTCTGCTGATCCATTGAATGTGTGTGAATATTTATATGAATATTACTGTCAATAGCCATAATATCCTCAATGATACGATCGGAAATTTCGGCCGCGTCTATATATATGTAATATGCCGCGCCGTATGCGCTTCCCATTCTGAAGTTTCTGAGTCTGCCGAAATCAAGAGAAGTAGGAGCAATGTAATCCTTAACGGACATTCCCGACTGATAACGTCTTTTCCAGTCAAAACTGAACGGAACGTTTTCGCATGGGTGCATACTTTCTTTTAGCAGCTTAAGGCGCTCATAGCCGTTAAGAGTATGTGAAGTCACCTTCATAGTTTTGAAAATCTTTATTATTTCAAGTTCTGTTCTTTCAAGCATAATCTTTGCTTTTTTAAAATTTGATTCATGAACGCCGAAGGTCAAATATTTAATTTGCTTAATGCCGTTGCTGCCCTTTTCAAGCTGATCGTGAAGCATTTCTTCATATTCATGTCTGATATCGGAAAACTGTTTCTGATCGTTTCTTTTCGCAAGCTCTATATATTGGCTGAATTCCTTTATATCAATAATCTTATTCTGGAAAGAAAACTGTATATCAACGTCATGTTCAAAATGATTAAGGAAATTGCAGTATTTTGCGTATATTGTTTCCTGTTCCTCCTGTGACGCAAGCTTGTAATTAATATCGTCAAACTGCATTGTCTTAGTGTAGTAATCGCCCTTTACCATGCATATACCGTCTTTTCTCATGTCCAGAAACGGTATGCTTTGCTGAACCGTTTTCGGGAGCGCGCTTCTGAGCTTTTTTACCGACGGTATTTTTTGTTTTACTGTTTTTGTAAGAAACGGCAATTTGTTTCACCTCTTGTTTTTTAATTTCCTTTTCTATATGAGCGTAAAGGTTTTCCGTTTTATACGGACGTACCTTGCCGCCGATAAGGCGTTTGATTTTATAAAATAAAACCTTTTCGCATTTCATGCCGTTTTTATTATAGAAAAGAATAAATCCGGGAATTAACATATATATAAATAAAAGATAAGCTGCCGACTGATAGGTTACATGGCTTTTAAAAATCTGATAAAGGATAAAACCGGTTATTGTGAACGTTCCGCCGACGATCAGTTCTCTGACTGTAACAAACCAGAAAAACGTATTTCTTATTTTATTTATATCCTTTGAAAATTGTATATACATTATTTCGCCTCAGTTCTTAATTCGCCAATGGCGAATTTTATATAATTCTTTGATTTTCAACGCTTACATCAGGTCTATTATGAGATTTAAGCTTATTTTCATTCCGGCGCAGCTTTCCGATAAGAGAACCGGTACTTTTTTCAGCCGGCCTTTTATCTTTATCCGTAAGCGAATAATCTTTTTGCTTTTCAATATCCTTTTTCAGAATATTAATTACATTGGTTTTTATTAAGCTCTCATTTTTCAGCACGGGATTCTTTGCATAATCTGACGAAAGCCGGGTTTGTCCGTCTATATGCTGCAATAAGTCGACCGCGCCCGCGCCGGCGGGTTCAAGGTCGTATCTGTCTGTCATGTAACTTACTCCAAGCATGGTGTTTACATGCCTTGGGTTTTCTGAAACAGCCTTTTTATACTCGGCGCGGGCTTCTGAAAAAGTAAGATCCGCTTTCATATCGCCGTAATTTTTATACTCGTTTTGGGAATCAAAGGCTATAACGTAAAAATTATAATGGCAATTGTCTCCGTTTGTATAATTATAATTGGAATTCATTTTTTTCCTTTCCAATTCGCCATTGGCGAATTTCTAAATTGGTGTTGACAAAGTACATTATTTGTAGTATAATGTACTACAGAAGGAGGCTGATATTATGGCATTTTCAATAAGATTAACAGAAGAAGAAAGAAAATTGGTAGACAGCTATGCCAAAATTCACTCTATTTCTGTTGGCGAAGCCTTTAAGAAAGCGTTATTTGAAAAAATTGAAGAAGAATTCGATATTGCCGTTGCTGACGAAGCATATAATGAGTATGTAAAGAGCGGTAAAAAGAGCAGACCTATAGAAGAATTATGGGATGAGCTTGAATTATGAAATACAAAATAGAAACTACGCCTAAATTTGATAAGGAATTCAAAAAACTCGATAACTATACTAAACGTATGATTAAAGCGTGGATTGATAAGAATTTAGTCAATTGTGATAATCCCCGTCAGCACGGCAAGGGGCTGACAGCTAACAGAAGCGGTCAATGGAGATACAGAATAGGCGATTATAGACTGATCTGTATCATTGAAGATGATAAGCTCATTATTACAGCATTAAATATAGGACACCGCCGTGATATTTATTTATAAGGTCTTTGCTTGGGCAAAGACCTTTTTTCGCCATTAGAGAATTTATATTGCAAGTTGTTCCTTGTCAACGGATTTTTGTTTCTGTTTTTCAGGCTTCTGCTTAACGGTCTTTTCATTTTCTTTAAGCTTATTTAAAAGTGAGGGCTTTTTCTCGGCAGTATTATTCTTTTCTAATATTTTTATCTGATTTTTTTCAGCGGGATTAATCCTTGAACTTGATTCAATACTTTTTTCAACTCTGATATCCTTAGTTTTTGACAAGGTATCGCGTATAATATCAGCATTATTCGTTAAAATTCTGTCAGCCATCTTATCCGCAAGTAATGAAGAAGATATATTTTCTGCCGCAAGCTCTGACAGAGAAGGTAAGTCGGCTTCATTTTTATTCATAATATCCTCAATCTGATGATTATGTTCCATGGGCAAATTTGAATTGATATTGTTCATATCCGTATTAAGCTGCATGTACTTATCAAGCTTTTGAGTCTGTAATTTTACTTTGTTCTCAAGGCTCGAAATTTTGCCTTCAAATTTCTCCGTTTTGGCTTCTATCCAGTCTCTTGTGGATTTATCTGTTCTAAGCGTATTTTTACTAAGAAACTGTGTTTTTTCTTTCAGCTCTTCTAATTTTAAGATATTACGCTCAAGCTTATTTTGCGTTTTGAAAACAGCCGAATTATTCATTGATTTCAGGCAGGATATAAAGTTATCATGTCGCTGCTCTGAATTACTGATTGAAAAGCTGTCAAAATAGTTTTGAATATTCTCATAAGTCTTTATTTTCAGATTTCGCTTTTCAATTTTTTTATCAAGCTTCTTTATAGAGGAGTTATGCTTATCTATCTTATCAAGCCGACAGGGGATTTTCTCATTTTTTATACTTGATATTTTTTCCCGATTCTTATCTATTTTAGTTTTCAAGATTTCTGACAGCTTTGGGTATGCCCTCGCAACAGCTTCAAGGAATTGACCTGCTTTTCAAGCTTTACGATTTTAGTCTTAAGCTTATCAATTTTACCGTAGTGTCTTTGGATTTTATCCTGCAAAACCGAAATCTTTTCACTAAGGATGTCTATCTTATTCAGTTGGTTTTCTATCTTTGATTCTATAATCAAGGACAAAAATCCCTTTGGATTTGCGAGATATTCCTCTTCATTTTCGTTAGTCGCCAAATCTGCGCTATCCGGACTGTTTTCCATGTTGCCCGGATTGACATTAACTCTGAGGGTTTTCAAAAACTCATCGTTATATTCCATTTATCTTTTTCCTTTCCAATTCGCCATTGGCGAATTAATTTTAATCTATTGTTTCCGCGTTAAAGGGAATCCACATATCAGGATTAAAATTAAGCGTATATTTATAGTTGCTGACGTCTTCCGAAGTAATATCTTCAACTACATAGGTAACGTTATTGCTGAGACCGATAAAGTGCTTCTTATATTCTCCGTTTTCGTCCTCCACAATAATTTCAAGCTGATTATCTGACGTATCTGCTGTGATAGACATCTTGCCTGTCATTTGAAACAATATGTCTCCCTCTATGCAGTTAATCACCGTAACCTGCCTTATGTCGTTGAAATTATCAGCTTCTTTAGATAAGTTATAGGAAACTCTTTCCGCCTGGTTACATCCCGCAAATGTGATTGATAAAACCAAAGCCGCTGCAAAAGCAGTAATCATTTTTCTGATTTTCATAATACTTCTTCTCCTTTATTCCAAATTCGCCAATGGCGAATTATTTATAAGAATCGTCTTTCTTCTTTTAATTTAAAGCGCGTTAAATATGGATTTAGAAATGCTGCCGCACTTAAACAGCATAAATATAAGTACCAAGCTTAAAGCCATACATTTTATAAGTGAAAAATTCAAGGAATCGGTATTTGAAATAACTATATTATTGACCAATCCTGAATAAAGTCCGACGCATATCATCATGAAAAACGCCTGAAACGACAGAGCAAATATATTTTTTATATAATTTGTTCCCACGCTGCCCCATTCTCTGTTGGTAAGGGTTGCAAAGGGGATAGGCGCTGCTGAACAAAAAATATATATCTCAATCATTCGTGCAGTTGTAACCGCAATTACGGCGGCGGATACGGCAAGGGATATAATATTTATAAATGTTATTTCAATTAATGCAACCAAAAGACCTCCGGCCCCCATATCTTCTATCTGCTGAGAATAGGCGTTATATAAATCCGCGGTAATTACCGAAGAATCTCCGAATATTTCAATTGCCTTGTTTACGACATTCTGCCCCATTGCAAATACGCCCATTGTAATATCAAAGGTATGATTCAGGATAAATATTCCGATAAACGCCTTGAAAACAAACTTGATAACAATTTCAACGTCTATGTCTCGCATACTTTTATCAATAAATGACGATATAAGATCATAACAGACTACTAACGTTAAAATGATTACGGCAATGGGAACAACTGCGTTTATTGAAACATTACGAAGTAAAGAAAACATTCCGCTGTTCCATGTTTCCGGGTCCTTTGACAATTCCTTACCGGCATGGCCTACGCTGCCGTTTATTACTTCAAACATGCCTTCAAGCTGAACCTTTACAGCCGGACGGAGCAAATTGGCAATAGCGTCGGATATCGCGCCTGCTATATCCATTTATTCTGTTTCCTCCCTTATGATATATTTATTGAAGTTTCAATCATAGGTATCAAAATTTTTCCAACCAGCATTACGCCGGCGCCGGCTGCCATTCCCAGTCCCGCATGATTCTTGGATTCTGCATTCTGAGAATTCAGCGATGTAAATACCCCGACAACGTTATACGCTAATATAAACAAACCGGCTAAAAAAACTATGTCTCCGAATATTTCTACTCCCTTAGTCCAGATTTCCATTTTAAATTCCTCCTTTAATTCGCCATTGGCGAATTTTCTTTTATTTCCGTTACGGTATCGTTATCATTTATTTTAAAATCAGCATTAGACCGCATTTTCATTATGTATTTCTGTACGTTGAATTTGTTCCGCTTGTCAAAGCTTCCGAGATACCTATAATTAGGGTGCTTTGTTATATCGTACTTATGAGACAGCCACGGATTAGCGCCTCTGATTGTTAATATACATTTTTCACCGGGTATTTTGAATATCTCCGCTTCGTCAAGCAGTTTTCTGTTTCCTTTCTGAAAGTTTGTTGTAGAGCTTTTCTGATTTCCATATGTTTTAGACGAAGTGATTATATCTATCGTCTGAGAGCCGAGAAGCTCTGTCATATCCTTTAAGGTAGACTTTTCCTGTCCTCCGAGAAAAATCGTAGAATCACAGCCGCCTGCAATAGTTTCAGCCGAATCCTTATAAACTGCTTTCAGCTGAGATTTTGTCTGCAAAATAGGACATGCGGATATTTTTCTTGAACGAATCGTTGTTATAAGCTGTTCAAAGTGAGGTATTTTTCCAAGGTTTGCAAATTCGTCGAATATACACCGCACCGGAATCGGCAGTTTCCCTTCGTATTCGTCGTCTGCCTTTGTACACAGCAAATTGAACATCTGAGTATACAGGAATGAAGCTATAAAGTTGAGAGACGGATCGGTATCCGACGTTATAACGAACAAAGCTGATTTTTCTTCGCCAAGCTTGTCTATTTCAAGCTCGTCATAATCCATAAGCTCCATTATCTCCCTGATATCAAAGGGAGATAATCTAACGCCGCAGCTAAGAAGTATAGATTTAGCCGATTTACCTGCGCCTAACTTGTATTTCTTATACTGACGCACGGCAAAATGGCGCGGATCTTTCTGTTCAAGCTCCTCAAAAAGCATGTCCACGGCGTTGGCATAGCCCTCGTCCTCACTTGTTTTTGAAGCGTTTATTATCTCAATAAGAGTATTCATGTTCTTTTCTTCTTCCGGAGCCTCGAAGATTATAAGGCCGATAACGGCAGAATACAGAAGCTTCTCAGCGTCTACCCAGAAATCCCTTTTTGCGTCTTTCGACTGAGTAGAATCGACAAGCATTTCTGAAAATTTTAAAACGTCAAGCTCTGTGTGTAAATATGCCAGAGGATTATAATGCATTGATTTTTTCATGTTGACAAGATTCAAAACTTTTATTTTATAATGACCTTTCCTATAAAGAAGGCTGCCTATATCGGGAAGTATCGTGCCTTTAGGATCGGTTATAACATAGCTTGAATGCATTTGCATAAGATTCGGCAAAACAACAAATCTTGTTTTTCCCGTACCCGGACCTCCTATTATAAGGATATTTTTGTTTCGTCCGTTTGTGGGATTTCCGATATAGTCTTTCATTGTCAGCCCCTCTGTGGCGGTTAATATACAATTGTTACGGAAATTCTTATCCTGAAATTTTTCAATTTCATATTTATCCGCCCATTTTGCAGAGCCGTGTTCTTCTCCGGTACGGAATTTTTTCTTTGGCGCACGAGCGAAAATCAAAGCGAAAACTATTATTCCTACAAGCATAGAATAAAGCAGATCTTCACCGTTAAAACTGACGAACTTTCCGGTAAAAATTCTGAAAGGATTTTCAATCAGAAAATATATTTTTTCAAAAAAATCTCCCGGTAAAATTCTGTAAAAATAGCAGAATTTATTGACTGAATAAAAAGATAAAATTCCAAAAAATATATGACTGTATTTCGGAAAATTCCTAATAATTTTTTTTATATTAAAGCGATCTTTCTTCATTTTTTAATTCCTTACCGGACAAATTTTTATCGGATTTTTCAGCGTTGAGCTGTAAATCTTTCCGCATTTCTTTTACGGCTTTTTCTTTCTCGTTAATTTTATTTATAAGGGATTGTTTTTTTGAATTTTTATTAAGCTCTTTTTTAGCAAACTCATCATAAACAGCCGCAAGTACATCATGATCCTTTGCCTTGAAAAATATAAGATACTTATTATTTTCAGGATTTTTCTTGACCGCAAAATCAACGCCATGCTTTTTAGCAATTCCGTTAAAAGTCCTAAGACTTACGTTTGTGGAAATATCCACGCTGTTAAGCTGCTGGTTATGCTGCATAAGCTGACGGACAGTCTGCTTTCCCTTGTATGGTTCATAAAGCTTCATACGTTCTTTTTCAATCTTTACAGCATTTTTTACTTGCGATTTTTCCCGCTTATAGTTTTCATATTTATTTTTTACGAATGAAGCAAGGGCTTTAAACCCCTGCTTCAAAGTATTACAGCTGATTACCAGAACTTGTTTTCCAAATTCTTCGTTATTCAATATCGTCACCCCACGGAGTTTTTTTCTTCAATTTTGAAGTAATGAGTATAGCCGCCAGCGCAGTTATTCCCGCTGCAAAAATTGTTATAGGAAGTCTGTCGTCTCCTGTTTTCGGAGCGGACGGCGACGTCGGAACGGCAGGTATTGTAACCGTTGTGTTCGGAACTGTTGTAAACGTTGTGATCGTAGTTGCCGGAGTAGTAGAGGTAGAAGTAACCGGAGTAGTCTGAGTTGCAGTTGTAGTTGTTGTCACAGTCGTAGTTGTGGTTACAGTAGTTACAATTGTTGTGGTCACATTATAAAATTTATCACCCGATTCGTTGTTACCGATTTTTACAATTTCACCATTGTTTTGTATAGTAAAATCATAATAATTTTCATCAAGCTGATATCCTTCCGGAGCTTTTATTTCTTTCAGAAGATAGTCGCCGGTTTCAAGACCGTCCAGCTGATAAATTCCTTTCTCTGTTTCTTCAAGCGCACCTACAGTTTCCTCATCGGAATCATATTTTTTATTACCGTTTTTATCCCGATAAACTTCAAAAACCGCGCCCGAAAGTTTTTCATTCGTATGCTCGTCATATTTTTCTATTCTGACGCTTCCGCGAATTTTTTCATTGCTGATTTCAACTGAAATTGTTTCTCCGTCCTCGTCAACAGTTACCGGAAAACTTTTTTCTGTCAGGATATATCCCGCAGGGGCTTTAATTTCGGCAACGGTATACTTTCCGAAAACAACGTCCTCGAAAGTAAATTTACCGTTTTCATCAGTTAAATCTGTTTTCAGCGCGTTGTTTTCTGTAAACTCTGATTCGCCGTCGGCGAACAATCCGATTAACGCGCCGGAAAGCGGTTCGTTTGATTCTCCGACTTTGATTCCTTCGATTTTACCCTTGACGATATTGTTATAAAACTTATCATCGCCGTTATTGCTTATTCTTACAGTTTCTCCGTCGTTTCTGATTGAAAAAGGATAATATGAATTATCGGCATTATACCCTTCAGGCGCTTTGATTTCTTTAAGCAGGTAATCTCCGTAAAGCAAATCCTTATATTCATGGACTCCTGCCGCTTCTGTCAGATTTCCGATAAACTTATCCGTACCGCTGTATTTTTTATCCGAATCCGTATCCTGATAAACTGCAAATACGGCGCCTTTAAGAATCTGTTCAGGTTTTTCAGAATCATGCTTTACAACCATAACGTTACCCTTTATCGGTTTGTTTTCAATTGTAATTTCAATTATCATACCGTTTACAGAAATATTTATGGGATAAACCTTATCAGAAAGCACGAAACCTGTAGGAGCTTTGATTTCAGCAATCTTGTATTTACCGTAAATAATATCGTTAAAGGCAAACGAACCGTCTTTGCCGGAGTTTACCGTTTCTATTGCGTTTTTCTCGGTAAATTCTGTTTCATCTGCTGTAAAAAGACCTATCACCGCCCCGCTTAACGCCGTTTCACTGTCTGAATTTATTTTCAGACCTTCAACATCTCCGCGGATAACGTCGTTGAGAAATTTTTCGCTGTCATCATTACTGATTTCAACTGTTTCATCCTGATTTCTTATTTCAAAATAATAATAATTTTCATCAGCGGCAAACCCGTCGGGAGCTTTGATTTCCTTTACAAAATATCCGCCGTATTCGACGCCTTCCAGCCGATATACTCCCACCTCTGTTTCGTTCAGGTACCCGTAGGATTTATCGGTTCCTTTATCAAATTTTTCATTGCCGTTTATATCTGCAAAAATTTCAAAAACCGCGCCTGAAAGCTTTTGTGAAGGATTAATTAAACTTGCTTTTTCAAGCTTTACGTTTCCTCGAATTTTTTCATTTTCTATCTCGACTGAAATTGTTTCTCCGTCCTTTGAAATCGTTACCGGATATACTTCTTCTGTAAGTACGTATCCTTCCGGAGATTCTATTTCTGCAATCTGATATTGTCCGAAAACGACGTCCTCAAAACTGAATTTTCCGTTCTTGTCTGATATAACGGTATCGATCGCGTTTTTCTCGGTAAATTCTGTTTCAGAATTGCTGAAAATACCAATAACAGCGCCCTCAATAACCGTACCGTCGTCCGCGTCAGTCTTTAGTCCGTTTATCCTTCCTTTTTTCAGAATATTTTCAATCGCGGCTCCGTCGTTTACAGCAATCTCCTGCACGGAAGTTTCCTGTCCTGCGTATGAAAATTCAACGGGATATTTTGTTTCGTCGACAACGTAATGCTCGTCCGTTGAAGTTTCCCGAACGTAATAATTTCCAAACGGAAGCTTTGTATTGAATCCGGTTGTCATGTCCTCTGAAAGATACGCCGTTTCAATCAATCCGTCCTTTGGAATTACCGATCCGTCAGCCGCCGTTATTTCTTCAGCAGCAAATAATCCAAATGCGATATTCAGATATTCGTCGTTACTTCCAACGCCGTATTTTTCAGACTGCTCAAGATATTTTTCAAGAGAAATCTTTACGCCCTGATAGTTATTACTGAAGCTTGCGGCTGCGTTTGTTATTTCAACGTTTTGTCCGGCATACTCTATTGTCGCAAGAAGTTCGCCGGTTTCGGTTACGTAACCGTAAGGAGCTTTGGTTTCAATAATCTGATATGTGCCGAGATAAAGCTCCTTTGATGAAGCCGTACCGTCTGATCCGGTTATTATCGTATCCGCTAAATCGCCTTTGGCGATTCTCAGAGTTCCGTCAGGAGTATATATATCCTCCGCAGCATAAATTTCAAATTCCGCTCCCTCAAGATTTGTTTCGGAAAAAACAGGCGTATAAACTCCGTTATCGTTGCTTACGGTTGTAAACGCTTCTCCTGTTTTATTTACAGAAATCGTTCCTTTCTGCGGAGAATTATTTTTTTCAACCGTTACAACCGCGCCGTCCTCAGTCACTGCGAAATCAACAGGCTCGATGTCTAAAACATACCCCTCCGGCGCTTCTATTTCGACCAGCCGGTACGTGCCGTATGTAAGCTTTTCAGGAAGCTTGATTTTTCCGGTTTCGTCGGTGTAAAAAACGCTGACTTTATTTCCGTCCGAATCGGTTAATTCAATCCTGTTACCGTCGGAATCAAGTATTTCAAAGCCTGTTCCGGCTGCCGGTATTGTCTTTCCCGTTTCTCCGTCAAGCTTGACGATGAGAATCTCAGAACGTTTCAGCTTGTTGGTAAAGCTGTAATCCAGCAGATTCATATCTCCCTGATCAAGAAAATTTCCGGCAGGCTTTAAGTCTGCAAATCTTGAAGGCTTTCCGGTTTCTTCAATCTCATAGTAAATCCTGTTGTTGCCGCTTGTATACAGCGGCAGGTTATTCCATGTGACTATTCCTGTTTCCGGAACAGCAGCCTTCAGCTCTGACGAGACTTTCTTGTTTCCGTTTTCGTCATACTGTATTATGTCGATTTTTGTCATAGACGTATCTGTCGGATTATATTCATATGCCCTAAGAGTAAAGGTAATATTGCTGATGTTGTTGTCCTCCGAGGACTTGCGAACTGCTACCGCTCCTTTTTTCAGGGAATTTCTGAAGCTGACGGAAGCGGTCTGTCCCGCAGTAACCGTTACGGTTTTGGCGTTCTGCTTGTTATATCTTGCAGGCATATACATTTCCTCGACGGTATAATTTCCCGGTTCAAGATTAGGAATTTCAATTTTACCGCCGTTTTTCGTAGTTACCTGTGTAGTAAAGCCGTTCGGACCGGTGATTTTGAATTGAAGTCCGTCCACTACTCCGTCATCGGAGGTTTTCACAAGGCTTAGATTTCCTGTGTCAAGTCCGGTAACAAAAGCGTAATACTGTCTTGGATCGGCTTTAGCTTTAGTCATCGTCTGCAAGCCGGAACGAAGCAGTACTAAAACTCCGCTGCGTTCGTTTTCTGCGTTCGCCTTATTCTGAACAAGGGTGATTTTTGCCTTTTTGTTAGCGTCGATCTTGACCTTCAGCTGGGAATCGGTATGAGAAATTACAGAACCGTTTGTAATATTTACGTCGTAATTTCCCAGCTGATTATTTTTGTCTGTGAAGGTGTAGGTTCCGTCCGCGTTTACCTTTGCGATATTGCTGTTTGCTACAGACTCTTGCAGATAAGCGCAGGTAACGTCTTTGCTATGATCTTTTATCGCCTTTTCATACTGGTTGTAGTAGGTCTGGATTCCGGAGGGATTAGACATATTTCCGCTTTTGAAAAGGTCGCTTACCGGAGTATAGCCATTGTTTATTTTGTTGAAATCACTGTCGCGCTGACCCGCCATAACCTCCCATACCAGCATTTGAGTTGCAATGTACTGCTGCCGGGAAGCGGCGCTTGCATTTGGGTTTCCCTTCGTGTAGCTGTAAAGAAATACACGGCCAAGCAGTTCCAGTTTTGAACCCGTTAATGCTGCCCATGTCCCTTCGGAATATGACAGCTTATCCACAGCGCTGTTCAAATCGGCTCCCGGTTCAATGCAGTAAAGGGGTTCGTTTGTGTCGGAATCCGTAATAACTGCCCAGTCTGCAAAGTGAAGTACGGCGTCAGGTCCGATTTTAAGCTCGCTCTGTCTGCGGTATTCCTCGTAGTAAGTTACCGTCCTCTTGACTGTTACTCCCGCGGCGGAAACAGCCAATTGTACAGGCAGCGCCGAACACAATACGGCTGCGGCAGTAATCAGCATTAATATCCGTTGATAAAATCTTTTAAATTTCTTCAAATTCTCAACTTCCTTTCTTTTCGGCATAGCCGATATTTGCAATTACAGGCCCTTCTCAGCCTGTCCGGAATCAGGCATATCCTATCACTCCCTTCGCTGCTTCACGCCTTACAGAGCCTTGCAGACGGTTCTGTGAGCGTTTTATTTCAAGTTTCAAAAATCATAATGCGCTCTAAGAGCTAAAATAAGGCTGTTTTAAGACGTTTTAATTTTTAGGGTATTGTTTTCTGTCTGAACGTGCTAAAATCGATTCTGAGGCTTGCTGATAGCCTCTATGGCGAAATTGAGAGGAAAATTTTTTTGAAAATGTAAAATCATGGTGAAATATCCGGAAAATTGTTTACAAACATTTTCATTTCGTTTAGGTCGTAGCTGTGTTCAGCTTCGCTTTCCCTATCGGGCTTGTCCGGCCGTTCCCTTGCGGCATAATAGCTTTCCATCGTTACCGGGGCGTTGTAAAGGGACGTCAGAAGATATTGGCGGATATTTCTTATTCCGTTACCGCTCTGGTTCTGAATGCATTCCAGCACATACCGGATATGATTATCCGTCAAAGCTGCAAATCTTTCCTTTACGCGCTGTGCTTCAAGATTTTCTCCGGCAATTCTGATTCTCTCCTTTTCCGACTTGAATGTCTCCGTCATAAGACCGACGATGTTATCAAGCTGCTTTTCGTCAAATTCATTTTTCAGCTTCTCATAACCGATCCTGTTTTTTATATCAATCTCATCAATCGAATCCAAATCGTCGCATCTATATGTATTTATATTAATATTATTTATATTATCTTGATTGATAGATTGATTAATATTAGATTTAGTTTTATTAGATTTAGTTTTATAAGTAGATTCCGCCATTTGGGAGGAATCAATTCCGCCATTTGGGAGGAATTGATTCCGCCGTTTGGGAGGAATCAATTCTGCCGTTTGGGAGGAATCAATTCCGCCGTTTGGGAGGAATTGGAGTTCTACGGCATTTAAAGCTACTTTTTTATCATTTTCCTGTAGAATAATTTGTTCGTTTTTATTGGAGGAATTAATTCCGCCATTTGGGAGGAATTGAGAATCCGCGGGAATTGTTTTATTCTTTTTACGTCTTTTAGCATTAGCTGCGGCAACTTTTTTTGCATTATCTTCGGCTGCTTTTAATTTTATTCCGTCTGATATTTCTTTACCCTTTACAAGATATTTTTCCAATAATTCCATATCGTTATTTACCTTGAAATATCTTTTAGGAGGAATACCTTTTACAGATGTTTGAATAAATCCCATGCTTTCTAAGTGTTTTATAGCATTCCTTTGAATTTTTTCACCAAATGACGTACTTTCATGCAGATCAGGAACGGTAACATAAAACCAACCGTTTTCGTCAATCATTTCTTTATCGGCATAATAATAATATTTTCCTATCAGCGTGAATAAAATAATTGTTTCAACAGCTCCGAGAGAATGTGCTAAGAGCCTGTTAAATGTCATGCTATTGTCAGGATTAAGCTGCTGATAAAAATCAGCTAATAACTTATTTCTCATATTTTACCTCACTTTGATAAACCATCTGACTTAATTTTCATTTTTAAACCTCCTGTTTTAGACTGCGGCGTTCCTCCGGAATATCAAGCAGATCCTCAAGCTGTTCTGCAATTTCTATCATTTCATCTTTTATTATTTTTGCCTTCGGTTCTCCGCAAAAACATTCATATTCAATTCTTGATACATCAATGTTTTTATAAATCTCAATCATTTCCTTCAGCGGAAACCTTTCGCAGCTGTTTATGAATTCCCTGTTTTCAGTTAAGATTACCGAAAACATAATTTTTGTTTCCTCATAAACTTCAAAATACATTATTTTTTTCGGGATATATATAGCATCCTTAGTAAGTAAACTCATCAATTTGTCCAATTCATCTTTACGCATAATTTTTTCCTTTCTGTAATTTGGATTTTACTAATATCTTCAAATATATATTTTTTAATATTTCATTTCACCCCTTTATCAAATTATTCGTCAACATATTTTTGTGTAAACCAGCCAAAAATAGCAGCTTGTTTACATAAAAAAATAGCGTATCAAATAAAAATTTGATACGCTATTTTAATTGTCATCTTATATTCTCTACTCCCGGTAAAGTAGCGCCGGTAAGTTCAGGAGAAATAATTGCATCAACTATTCTGAACATCCTTAAAGAGAGGAGATATACAGATGGCTGATCTTTCAAAGATCAAAATAGGATATGTCATGACCGGTTCCTTTTGTACATTCAATAAAAGTTTTTTACAGGCAGAAGAGCTTATAAAATCAGGAGCTGATTTACTGCCTGTAATGTCATATAACGCAGCCGAAATAGATACCAGATTCGGCAATGCAAAAGATAATATAAAAAAATTGGAGGAAATAACCGGTAAAGAAGTGATAAAAACAATAGAAGCTGCCGAACCTATCGGTCCAAAAAATATGACGGACATTCTCGTAGTCTGCCCATGCACCGGAAATACTATAGCTAAGCTTGCTTATAGTATAACTGACTCTCCCGCTACAATGGCAATTAAATCTCACCTGAGAAATAAAAAGCCTGTTGTAATTGCACTGGCGTCGAACGATTCTCTTTCCGGTTCAATGAAAAATATAGGCGCGCTTCTAAATATGAAAAATTATTATTTTGTTCCATTTTTTCAGGATGATAAAATAAAAAAACCCACCTCGGCTATTTGCGATTTTTCACTTCTGAAAGATACTATTGAAGCCGCTCTTCACGGAAAACAGCTTCAACCTATTATTTTTTAAGAAGGGCTGTATCAAAATTGATACAGCCCTTCTTTGATTCTTATACTAAAGCTTTTACATATCGCAGAATAAATACATTGAAAATTTTTTCTATTAACGCTTTACAAAATTTGATTTCTGTTTCTCCTGAGCTTCAATCATTTGCGACATTCTTTCATCTATTCTTGCCTTATTTTCAGTATCAAGCCGGCTGAACTTTGCAATAAAGCGAGACGGCGATATATCGCTGCAAAAGGTTTTGTCATTGGTTCTTCCGGCTATGTAATCAAGAGAAACTTTATAATAATCGGCTAATATTATCGCTTTTGAGAATGGTATGTCTGTTTCTCCCCGTTCATATTTACCATAATGATTAGTTGATACTTCAATTATTTCAGAAATTTCTTCCTGCGTCAAATCAGCGTCTTCTTTTAAATCTTTCAGCCTTTGGTAAAAAGCCATTAATATAACCTCCGTTTTTAATATATGATATAAAATTCTATCATATAAATGAGATTAATTATTCGCTTTCACATCTATCTGGTACATTTTGCTATTTTTTCAATTCTATTCAATGTATTTAAATAGCTATTAAAGCTTATTTTTGACAAATAAAAGCTTTCAAATAATACTGATAATTAGTTTTTAATACATATAAAAGGCTGTATCAAAATGATACAGCCCTGATTTTAAAACTCTTCAAAACTCATTATACACCAGTCGCCGTTTATTTTATAAACACTAAGCGTTGTTGTATCCGTCTCTTTTTCGTCGTCGCCCTTGATAGTCGCCTTGATCTCAACTTCGTATCCTTTGGAAATTTTCACCTTCGAATCATAATTATCCTCGTACATTTCTTCAAGATCCTCAAGATCGTCCTTATCTATCTTATTTTTATCCTTATACTTTACACTAATTTTGATGTCATCGCCATATTCATCTTCAAGATTATCAAGAATTCCTTCAGCCAATTCATCGAGATCATCAATAATTTCGCTTTTTTTCTTATCTTCAAACTGTTCCTCCAAAAGGAACTCCGGAAGAGCCTTATAAAAATACTTTCCCTTTCCCGTTTCCATTCCCTTGAACATATTATCAATAGGATCCTTATAACCTCCGCCGAAAATAAGCTTACAAACAAGAAGAACTATTACAACAATAACTGCTGCAACTGCTATTACAGGAACAATCGACTTTTTGTTTCCAGTAGCTTCACCATTACCGCCGACTGAATTTGCCGTCTGCGCTGCACCGCAGGATGAACATATCTCAGCATTATCGTCAATCTGAGCTCCGCACTGCATACAAAATTTACTCATAAAAAATAACCCCCATAAAAATTTATTGCATTAACATTTTATCACATTAATAGCATTCTGTCAATATAATAAGCACAATTTGTAAATAATGATAAAATGTACAGGCTTTTTATCATTAATTTGATAAATCATTTATTACGTTTTCAAGCATAATCAAAGCATGATCATAATTTTCCTTTGTTTTCTTTGCAGAGGAAAGATTCTTATCAACCTTTCTCACTCCTATATAAAGGTCATCAGGAATATCATTTTCTTCATAGCCTATTTCAGAAGCAAAGTCTGTTCCCTTAAGGTAAAATCCGTATCCTTTTATATTAGGATTATCGGGATAAAGTTCCTCAAGATTAATTAACGTTTCATCAGGAATAATCAAATCAGCCGATTTTTTATCCGCAATAACAAGCATAGTTTCACCCATCTGAAATTCCGATGACAATTTAGTCAGATTAGAGTCGTATGGACTGAGACTTTTTGTATTAGCATTTTCATCGTCTGATATCGGTATATATAAAACATTTGCATAATTTTCACCGTCATTATTATAATCTTCCGTCAGGCTGTCAAAATATTTGCCGATATCCTGATAATGAGTATAAAGCTCCGTATCGTCGCACAGCAGCATTATATTAATATCAGATTTTGTTGTTGTAAGTGTGTCATAAACTAAAAATGCCGCAATAAGAACAAAAAACGTCGTAATTCCAAGCCACCATTTATTATGATAAACAAAATGAAGAAAGAAAAACGGAAAATCTGTCTAATGCAGTGATAAAAGCTTATTATAGTCAAAAAGAAGAGTCAGGGGAATTTCAAAATGTAGAACTTAACAGCAAGACGAAATCATCAAGATATGCAGAGATGTCGTTTGAAAATAATACATTAACAATAAAAGGAACAAATGCTGATCCTGAGGTAGATGAAGATGGGGATTATTATGATTGTGAAGAGTGGGTTAAACTTGATGCTTACATAAACGGGAAAAAAGTAGAAAGCTCAGGAGCATCGTTTGAAATTAGAAAGAATTTAGAAAACAAAGCAGGATTTAACGGAATTAATAATGATAGTGAATATGATGAAAAGTATGTGCAACTTAAGAAAAATAAAAGTAAAACAAAAAATATTGGATACTTTAGTATAGAAGGCTATTCTTGGGATTGGGATAAAGATGAGCCATATAAAGCTGATTCGATAGAAGTAGTGAGCAGTGATGCCTCTATTGCGACAGCAACTGTTCCGAAAATGGATGAAGGTGGGGATTATTATTGTACCTTTGAAGGAAAAAAATCTGGAACGGCAATTATCACATTTAAATATACATATACATTTGCGGGTAGTTCATATACGGGAAAACAGAAAGTGGAGGTAATCGTAGGATATAATCCATATATTTCATATCAGCTTAATTTTGTAAAAGAAGGTTCGGGAGAATATACAGAAAATGAAGAAAATAGTAGTGATGATCATGATTTTCTGAAAATGAGTAATCCATATAATGCAACATTAAAAGCGAAAGTATATAAGGTATGCGGAGATGAAGATGGAAATACTACTAAAACAGAAGTAAACAATTTCACTTTGAAATGTGAGGAGTATGAGGGTACAGATGAAGATTATGATGAGTATGAGAAAAAAGGAACAATAAAAACAAGTATAGATAATAGTAATCAAAGTATACAGTTTATAGGTGAAGCGAATGCATATTGCGTTTATAAGATTAGTTTTGATTTAAATGACAAAACAGAGAATCAATATAATAAACAAGAGAGATATGTAAGTGTTTCGGGTATGGCTGATGATGATGTCTATTATACTGTGGGAATGGCTGAAAATAGTGATAATCAGGTGGTTATGTTGAAAGAGGGTGAGACATTTCCGATTAATGTATATAGATATGATAGTGAACATCCAAATGGCATCAATGTAAACGATTCTATAGTCAAAATGAAGTCATCTGGTAAATGTCTGGAAATAAATAATAATAGTAAGACAATAATCGCAAAACAGGCAGCCAGAACACAGTTAAC
>OKUA01000595.1_pt1 | contig 26158 bp, 19 predicted proteins | sample 1606501 | NCBI WGS metagenome assembly OKUA01 (sample SAMEA3879608, study PRJEB24766) | human gut metagenome | biome: human-associated habitat; feature: feces | place: USA | collected 1985/1987
ACAATATTACGAAGGACTCTGTCATTCATGTCCTCACAGCGCTTCCACACGATCTGCCGGGTATCGATGCCCAGATCATTGCCCTGCTGGATATGATTGTCCAGCAACGCAGCCAACAGGTTGTTGGCAGAGGTGATTGCATGAAAATCACCGGTAAAATGCAGATTCAGTTCATCCATAGGCACTACCTGTGCATATCCCCCGCCTGCCGCACCGCCCTTTATACCAAAGACGGGACCCAGTGAAGGCTCACGCAGTGCAAGTACAGCCTTTTTGCCTATCTTGTACATACCCTCTGCAAGACCTACGGAAGTAGTCGTCTTGCCCTCTCCCGCAGGAGTGGGGTTTATAGCCGTAACAAGTATCAGCTTGCCGTCCTCTTTGCTTTCAAGACGGTCTATACATTCCTGTGAGATCTTCGCCTTGTAGTGACCGTAGGGTATAAGCTCCTCCTCGTCAATTCCGAGTTCCTTTGCTATATCCTTTATTTTTAGCATTTTTGCGTTCTGGGCAATTTCAATATCGCTGAGCATTTTTTCTACCTCTTTTTACTGTGGCTGACCGCCTGAATTATAACCTCTCACGTCATTGTAAAGACGCAATTTAAGTATAGCACAGTGGCGGGTGAATTTCAAGGTTTAAAGAATATTTTACACCGACCGCCGCTTACGGATTTACACAAATTTCAGCTGGTCAACGTCCTCGTCGTACAGCGTACCTGCAACAGGCACGGCCTTTGTCCTGTAGCTGTCTGCGTCCTTTATCATACCGTCCTTGTATTTAACCGCAGATCTGAGTTTCGCTCTGGTAAGCCTCATTACCTGCACGCCCTGCGTATCCCTTGCCGCTTTGGGCAGGATAAGCACGGTGTTGAATATCATGACCTTGCCTGCGTCCGAGCTTAGCATAAACTCGCAGTCGCCGTCAATAAGCGTCATAGATACGAGCGGCGAGCCGTCATTGTATGCGTTCGCCAGCTTTTTACGTCTTGTCTTTGTTTCAAACGAAGCCATAGGCACTTTTGCGCATTTACCGTTTTCAAAGAACATCACAAGCGTTCCGCTGTAGTCCTCTGCGGCTATCATCTTTATTATCCTCTCGTCCGGGTCAAGCTCCAGCTTTACGGGCAGATAGTCGCCCATCACGCTCGCCTTTCCGTCCTCAAAGTCGCAGGCTCTTGCCTTATATACCTGGAATTTATTGGTGAAGAACAACAGCTCCGCACGGTTACTGCCGTCATAGGTTTCGATTATCTCATCGTTTTCCTTGAGTTTCTGCTCACCGCTCATTCTCAGCGACTGAGGAGTAATCTTCTTGAAATATCCCTCACGGGTGAAGAACAGATTAACGGGATAATCGGGTATCTCCTCCTCCGCCTCGTTCTCCTCGTCCTCAGTGCCGTAGATAAACATTGTCTTTCTGGGCTTGCCGTATTTCTTCGCTATATCACCAAGCTCCGATATGATTATCTGCTTTACTCTGCGTTCCGAAGAAAGAATATCCTCCATATCGGCTATTTCTTCCTTAAGGCTGTCTATTTCCTCGATGCGCTTCAAGATATAGCCCTTGTTGATATTTCTCAGCTTTATATCCGCAACATATTCAGCCTGCGTTTCGTCTATGCCGAAGCCTATCATAAGGTTCGGTACGACCTCTGCGTCGTCCTCTGTTTCACGGATTATCTTTATAGCCTTGTCTATATCAAGCAGTATCTTCTTAAGACCTGTCAGCAGATGGAGTTTCTCTTTCTTTCTTGCAAGCTCGAACTTTGTCTTTCTCTTTACGCAGGTGATTCTGAAATCCGTCCACTGCTCGAGTATCTCGGCAACGCCCATAACCTTCGGCATACCGCCTACAAGAATGTTGAAGTTGCAGGAGAAAACGTCCTGTAAAGGAGTTATCCTGAACAGCTTTTTCATTACCGCCTCGCTGTCCTGCCCACGCTTTAAATCAATAGTTATCTTAAGACCCGATAAGTCCGACTCGTCACGAACGTCCGAGATTTCCTTCAGCTTGCCCAGCTTTACCTGCTCAACTATCTTATCTATTATAGCCTCGATAGTCGTCGTAGGCGGAATCTCGGTCACTTCGATACAGTTTGCCGCTTTGTCATAGATATACTTACTGCGCACCTTTACGCTTCCACGTCCGGTAGCATATATACGGCGAAGCTCGTTCTCGTCCTGTAATATGAAGCCTCCGCCGGGGAAATCCGGTCCTTTAAGCGTGGATACAATATCGTGTTCGGGGTTTTTCATAAGTGCGGCGGCTGTTTCACACACCTCCGACAGATTGAAGGAGCAGATATTGCTCGCCATAGATACGGCGATACCGACGTTATTGTTTACCAGTACCGCAGGGAATCTTGTAGGGAGCAGTACAGGCTCTGTCATTGAGTTATCGTAGTTCGGCACAAAGTCAACTATATCACGATCAATATCCGCAAATATCTCTGCGCAGATAGGGTCGAGCTTTGCCTCTGTATATCGTGATGCCGCAAATGACATATCTCTTGAATATGCCTTGCCGAAGTTACCCTTGCTGTCAACATACGGGTGCAGAAGTGCCTCGTTGCCCCTTGCAAGTCTTACCATCGTTTCGTATATTGCCATATCGCCGTGCGGATTTAATTTCATCGTCTGTCCGACAATGTTCGCCGACTTTGTTCTCGCTCCCGTAAGCAGACCCATCTTGTACATAGTATACAGCAGTTTTCTGTGCGACGGCTTGAAACCGTCAATTTCGGGGAGCGCACGGGAAACTATAACGCTCATCGCATACGGCATATAGTTTTCGGTCAGCGTATCGGTTATCGGCTGATTTTCGACAATACCTGCACCCTCTATATAAGCGTTTTTATTCGGAGCGACCTTCTTCTCGCTCTTTTCGTTCTTTCCTTTTCTCAAAATCTATACCTCTTTTTAGCTTTATACCCTGCTCAGAGTGAAAACTCTTTTTTCAGCTTTTCAAAGCGTTTCTCGTATTTATCTCTTATGGGGAGCGTTGTATTCTGTAAAACGTGTTGCAGAATATCTGCGTCTTTCAGTACCTCGTCAAGCGGAAGCCCGACATTTTCCTTGTCGCTGTGGTTCGCTATCGCTCTTGTGATATTGCCTATCTCGCACACGCTGAAAAGCCCCGTCTTTGCCAGTATCGGCATTACAGCGTCAGCGCTTTCCTCTGCGTGCTTTTCGTCAACACCCGTCAGATATTTACGGTAGTCGTGGAGCAGTCCGCTTATCTGCGCAAGCTCTGCGTTCACGCCTCTGCGCAGTGCGATAAGCCCTGCCGTCTGTGCCGTGCCGAAAAGATGAATGTACGCTTTCTGCCGTCTTTCCTCGGGCAGTGTCGCTATCATCTCCGACACTACGGCAGATATTACCTCTATCCTGTTAATTTCCATATATCCTCCGCTCAAGATACGTCTATATCGTCAAGGTACTTATAGCCGTAGTCACGGATATAGTCCTTTCTTCCGTCAAGGTTATCACCGAGCAGCAGCTCGAATATCTCCTGAGTTTTCTGTGCGTCCTCCGGCATTACTCTTATAAGCCGTCTTGTTTCAGGGTTCATAGTCGTAAGCGACATCATTTCCGGTTCGTTCTCACCAAGACCCTTTGAACGCTGTATCTTATACTTCTGCTCGCCTATATCGGCAAGTATCCTCTGCTTTTCCGCTTCTGTATAGGCAAAGTAGGTCATATCCTTGCTGTTTATCTCGTAAAGCGGCGACTCAGCGATATACACAAAGCCTTTTTCTATTACGGTCGGAACAAGTCTGTACAGCATAGTAAGAATAAGCGTTCTTATCTGGTATCCGTCATAGTCCGCATCGGTACAGATTATTATCTTTTCCCACCTGAGATTATTTAAATCAAAGGTTGAAAGGTCTTTATTCGCCTTAGCCTTTACCTCAACACCGCAGCCGAGTATCTTCATAAGGTTCGTGATAATCTCGCTCTTGAATATCTTGTCATAGCTTGCCTTAAGGCAGTTCAGCGTCTTACCTCTTACAGGCATTACCGCCTGATAGTCTGCGTCCCTCGCCTGCTTTACAGCGCCTAAAGCCGAGTCACCCTCCACTATATAAAGCTCACGTCTTGCCGTATCCTTACTCCTGCAGTCAACGAACTTAGGTATCCTGTTCGCAAGGTCTATCTTGCCCGAAAGCTGTTTTTTTATTGTATCTCTTGCCTTTGCGGCATTTTCACGGGCACGCTTGTTTATCAGCACCTGCTCGCATATCTTGACCGCTTCATCCGGATTTTCAAGGAAGTACACTTCAAGCTGATGCTTCAGCCAGTCGGTCATAGCCTCCTGTATAAATTTATTGGTTATGCTCTTTTTCGTCTGGTTCTCATAGCTTGTCTGCGTTGAGAAGTTAGAAGATATGAACACAAGGCAGTCGGCAATATCGGTAAATTTTATCTTGCCCTCGGTCTTGTTGTACTTGCTGTTAGCTTTCAGCCAGCCGTCTATCTGATTTGTGAATGCCGCCTGCATAGCCTTGTCGGGACTTCCGCCGTGCTCAAGCCAGCTTGAATTGTGATAGTGCTGTATAAGCTGTACTTTGTTTGAGAATACAAAAGCGACCTTCATCTTTACCTTGTATTCCGGCTTGTCCTCTCTGTCCTTACCTGTACGCTGTGCGCTCCATACCTGCTCGGTCGTGAGTGCGGTATCTCCTACGATTTCTTTCAGATAGTCGCTGATGCCGTTCTCATAGCAGTAGATATGCTCTTCAAAGCGTGTTTCGCCTGTTTCCTCGTCACGCACTTCGTTTCTCAGCACAAAGGTCAGCCCGTCATTTACTACCGCCTGTCTGCGCAGAACATCGTCAAAATATTCAAACGGTACGTCAATATCCGTAAATACATCAAGGTCGGGCTTCCACTTGATTTTTGTACCCGTTGTTCCGTCCGACTGGTGACGGCGGAAGCCTCTTTCTTCCTTTTCAACGTTATAGCCCTTTTCGAATCTCAGGTCGTATATCCACGTTCCGTTGTTACTTTCGACCTCCATATACTCAGCCGCAAACTGTGTCGAGCAAAGACCCAGACCGTTAAGGCCGAGCGAATATGAGTAGTTATCTCCGCTGTTGTTATCGTACTTACCGCCTGCGTACAGTGTGCAGAAGGCAAGCTCCCAGTTGTACTTTTCCTCGTTTTTATTGAAGTCTATCGGTATACCTCTGCCGTAGTCCTGCACTTCAATGCTTTTATCAAGAAAGCGTGTAACGATTATCTTCTTTCCGAAGCCCTCTCTCGCCTCGTCTATCGAGTTTGAAAGTATCTCAAACACGGAGTGACAACAACCGTCAAGCCCGTCCGAGCCGAATATAACGCCGGGACGCAGTCGTACCTGATCGGGTCCTTTCAGCTGTTTAAGACTGTTATCGTCATAATTTTTCTTTGCCATCAGCTTTATCCTTTCAACCGCCGTACTCCCCTGTACAGCGAAACTTTAGTCAATAATTAGTTTTATTGTACCACAAATCCCCCGTTTTTGCAAGTGCGGCGGGTCGCCGCTGACAATTCGCCGTTCTGTCGGTTCGGGCTTTGCTTTACCTCCGTTACCGGCGGGCGGCTGTGTGCCGCTTCAAATTCGCCGTTCTGTCGGTTCGAGCTTTGCTTTACCTCCGTTACCGGCGGATATTAACGTTATAAACATACGATTAAGAACGATACTGCACAATCTTAGCAGTACCCCAATTCTATTGAAAAAACCTATTAATTATAGAACCGCATTTTCTACAAACAAAATCCCTGAGAGCCTCAACTCTCAGGGATTTTACTATACTATATCAACTTTATCTACTTTCGTATTGCCGTCCGATAAATCAATACTTAGCGTAAGGATTCTCACCGTCATACAGCATACCTGCGGGGCGGTTGAATTCAAGGTCCTCAACGCCGAGGTACTTCAGTGTATCGAAGATAGCCTTGCCGTAGTGACCGAATGCTACTGCGCCGTGGTGAGGATAGTTCTTCTTGATAAGAACGTTGCGGTAGAATCTGCCCATTTCGGGGATAGCAAATACGCCGATAGCGCCGAATGAACGTGTAGCAACAGGGAGAACTTCACCTTCAGCAACATAAGCCCTCAGCTTAGCGTCAGCCGTGCTCTGTAAACGGAAGAATGTGATGTCGCCGGGAACGATGTCGCCCTCAAGTGTACCTCTTGTGATATCAGGCTCCTTATCAGGCTCAAGACCTCTGTGCATAATAAGCTGATACTTCATAGCCTTGCTTGTCAGCTTGCATGAAGCTGTATTACCGCAGTGGAAGCCCATGAATGTATCCTTGAGTGTGTAGTTGTACTTGTCCTTGATGGATTCAACATACATATCTGCGGGAACAGAGTTGTTGATGTCAAGCAGTGTAACTGCATCTTCTGAAATGCAGGCACCGATATATTCGCTGATTGCACCGTATATATCGACCTCACACGCTACGGGGATTCCTCTTGCTGTAAGTCTTGAGTTTACATAGCAGGGAACACAGCCGAACTGTGTCTGGAATGAGGGCCAGCACTTGTTGGCGAATACAACGTACTTTCTGCTTCCCTTGTGTGCTTCCATCCAGTCAAGAAGCGTAATCTCAAGCTGTGCAAGTCTGGGCAGGATACCGGGCATCTTGTTGCCGTCGCCAAGCTCCTTTTCCATATCTGCAACAACTTCGGGGATTCTTGCGTCATTCTTATGCTCGTTGAATGCGGCATAAAGGTCAAGCTCCGAGTTCTCTTCAATCTCAATACCGAGGTTGTAAAGCTGCTTTATAGGAGCGTTACAAGCGAGGAAGTCCTGAGGACGAGGACCGAATGAGATAACCTTTAAGTTGTTAAGACCGATAACTGCTCTTGCAACAGGGATAAATTCCTTTATCATATCTGCAACCTCTGTAGCTGTTCCTACAGGGTATTCGGGTATGTATGCCTTGATGTTTCTGAGTGCTAAGTTGTAGCTTGCATTCAGCACGCCACAGTAAGCGTCGCCTCTGCCGCCTACTAAGTTATCCTGTGTTTCCTCTGCCGCGGCAACGAACATTACAGGACCGTCAAAATACTTTGCAAGCAGTGTTTCAGCCGACTCGGGACCGAAGTTTCCGAGGTATACGACAAGTGCGTTGCAGCCTGCGCCCTTAAGCTCCTCAAGAGCCTGCATCATATGTGTTTCGCTTTCGATAGTGGTGGGACATTTAAATACGTCAACACCGATCTCCTTACATGCCTTTACAACAGCCTCACATCTTGAAGCTGAAAGGCTCATGGGGAAACAGTCACGGCTTACAGCCGCAATTCCGAGCTTTACATCGGGTATGTTCTTCATAGCAAAAATTCCTTTCTGTGCAGTTTATTCTCTGCTTTATAAATCTGTCATAATACCGCCGCATTTTTTTGTTATGTACCGCTTACGTTTCGAGTAATCGTTTACTTGCATTCGCAAAACAAAAAACCTCTGCGACAGGTGTTATTATTATTGTATCACAAATAATCGTCATTGTCTACAGATTTCCGATAATTTTACGCCGTTTTCACACGAAATTATCAGCAAGGTAATGTAACAGGTTACACGGTAATTAAGTAAAACGCATTTGTTTTACCGTTTATTGACACGCCGTGCTATTTATGTTATCATTTTACTATATTAAGTATTTAAACAGCGGAGGAAGACCGATGAAATACAGACGATTGCTCTTTTGGGTAAAAGACCCGTATTCCGATAGTTCCGACGAATTGTTCACCAAAGCCGTAAAAGAAAATTTCTCCTACTGCGTTTCCCATTGTGACGACTACCGCAGAATATGCGAAAATCTCGGTATATCCTCTCCCTCGGATGCGTCCGGACTTCCCGTGATACCCACATTGCTGTTCAAGAAAAAGCAGATTTTCAATAAAGGCTGTATTCCGCTTATAAAAGCGACTTCCTCCGGCACAAGCGGCAGGAAAAGCATGGTAGCCTTTGACACGGGCGGCCTTCTCTGCGGACTTAAAATGGTTATGCGTGTATCAAAGCTGAGAAATCTGTTATCTCCTGTTCCGTGCCACTATATCATTATGGGTTACAAGCACCACAGAGGAAACAAGACCGCCGTAACAAAGACGGCTTTCGGTGCAACATTCTTCACTCCTGCACTGAGCCGCAATTATATCCTGACATATAAAAAAGGCGGCTATTCCCCCGACTTTGACAGGATTATAAATCTTATTGTCAGTCATTCACGTTCACGTTTTCCGACAAGATTCATGGGGTTTCCCGCTTATACTTATTTTCTGCTGAGAATAATGGACGAACGTAAAATTTATCTTAAAATGCCGAAAGGCTCACGCATAATGCTCGGCGGCGGCTGGAAACAGTTCTATGCTGAGCAAGCCGACAAAAATTCCTTTTACAGCCTTGCCGAAAAGGTACTCGGCATAAAGGAAAACGATATTATCGAATTTTTCGGAGCGGTAGAGCATCCGATTTTATACTGCGACTGCAAGGAACATCACTTCCACGTTCCCGCTTACAGCAGAGTTATAATCAGAGATGTCGATACGTTAAAACCGCTTGAAAACGGCAAGACAGGACTTGTAAACCTGATAACTCCTATGGTTAAAGCGACCCCGGTGCTTTCAGTAATGACAGATGACCTCGGCATACTTCATAACGGAAGCGAATGTTCCTGCGGACTGAAAACGCCGTTTCTTGAAATTGTCGGCAGAGTTGCGCCGGAGGATATAAAGACCTGTGCGGCAGGCGCAGAAGAGATAATAAAGGGTGTGAACGTATGATTTTCTTTGATGGCGAAATATACGAAAACGATATGTGCGACAAGCTGTTAGCCCGTTTTGAAGACAGAATATGCGACACTCTCGGAAACTGTCGGCTTTCTGCTAAACAGGTCATGCTTGCCGCCGAAAAAATCAGCACGGATATAGAAAACGGCGCTTTTGACGATATGCTCTCAGCGCTTGACGTTGAAAATGTAAGTTACTATAAACAGCTTATACTCGCCTGCCTCAGCCGTGAAAATCTTGAATACAGGCTGAAAACCGAGCTCGGAGATTCAGACGGCTTTATCGGTCCTCCGAACGGCATCACTCCGAAAATAAAAATTCAGACAAAACCTCTCGGCGTTCTGTTCCACATAGCTGCAGGAAATGCCGACGGCTTACCCGTGATGAGCGTTGCAGAAGGACTTCTTGCAGGCAATATCAATATACTGAAGCTTCCGTCCGCCGATAAGGGCTTGTCGATCCGCATAATAAAGCGGCTTTGCAAATATGAGCCTTTGCTGTCACGCTACATATATGTCTTTGATACCCCGTCAAGCGATGTGCGTACCATCCAGACGCTTGCAGGCTTTGCCGACGGCATAGTGGTATGGGGCGGTACTGAAGCCGTAAAAGCAGTGCGTTCACTTGCTCCGCCGGGAGTTAAGCTGATTGAATGGGGACACAAGCTCGGCTTCTGCTACATTTCCGATTACGCAAACCATACAGATGAATTTTCGGCTCTTGCCGAACATATAGCCTCTACAAAGCAACTGCTCTGCAGTTCCTGCCAGACCGTGTTTATTGACACCGATGATAAAACCGAGCTTACCCTATTTTGCGAAATGTTCCTTCCGTATCTTGAAGCGGCAGTCGGAAAACACAGAAATACCTCTATAGGCACACGGGCGAGAGATACGCTCATAAGCTACTCCGCCCGTCTTGAACAGGCAATCGGGATACGGCAAATTTCTCCCGACGTATTTTACGGTAAGAATTGCAGCCTTATCATAAAAGACGACTTTGAACTTGAACTGTCGCCTATGATGTGCAATGTGCTTGTAAAAAGGCTTCCGAGAAAGAACATAATGCGTACACTGAGAAATGCAAAAGGCTTTCTGCAGACCGCAGGGCTTATCTGCGACAAGGCTGACAGAGCAGAACTTACCGACCTGTTGCTCTGTGCAGGAGTTACAAGAGTTACGCAGGCGGGAAATATGTCCGCTTACTTTTTCGGAGAATCCCACGACGGAGAATATCCGCTATCCCGATACACAAGAAAAATCAATATCGAACTGAATACAGACTGAGGAAACAAATATATGAAAAAACTCGTTTTACCGCTCAACATTATTTTTCTCGGCTTATCGCTTGCTTGCGATACAGCTCTGATAATTACTCATCTCTACCCGATAAAAATAACCGCAAGCGTTTTCTTTATGCTTGCCGCCGCAGTAAACCTGATATACGCCCTGAAATACTTCCCCGATAAGAAACTGCCGTCAGTAATACTGACCGTCGGCGTATTCTTCGCAATGAGCGCAGATATAGCGATAAACTTAAATTTCATCGCAGGAGCGGCGATTTTCGCCTTAGGTCATATCTGTTATTTCATAGCATATTCGCTGATGCAAAAGCCCCGTCCGACCGACTTTATCCCCGCAATTATAATATTTATCCCCATAGTGCTGTTTATGATGTTCTCACCGCTTCTTGACTTCGGCTCGGTTATGATGAAAATCATCGGCATTTCATACGCAGTTATAATCTGCATTATGACAGGCAAAGCAATAATGAACTTTATCCGCATAAAGAACAATTTCAACCTTATACTTGCGCTCGGTAGTGTGCTGTTCCTTATATCCGATATAATGCTCCTGATGGCGTACTTCTCAAAAATAGATTTCCCGTTCTCGAATTTCTGCCTTGCCCTATATTACCCTGGTCAATGCCTTATTGCAAACGGTCTTGCACATATTAAAACAGCTACAACAGAAAAAATCCGTGTCGCCTGACACGGATTTTTATAATGGTTGTTTTAAATTCTGTTTCTGCATTTATAAGTCTGAACGGAGTTCGTTTTTTCGGTCTCTGTAGTTATTTGCCTGCTCTTCGGTTATTACACCCTGCTTTATCAACTCAGATAATAATTCTGATTTACCCTCGGCTCTGCCTGCCGGCATTGCAGAACGTTCAAGGCTTGCCCAGTCGTTTATATACTTTTCTTAGGCGTCATTTTCAGTCTGTATAAACAATGGTAACCCAATCAACAATGCCTTTCTCGTTAAACGTAACAATAAGACATTTACCGTGCCAATCATTCGAGGTTTTTCCCTCAAGAGAACCATATCTATATTCCTGCCAGCCTTCATATTTTTTACTGTTAAAATTTTTTATACTTGTTGCTTCACCATACCTTTCGACGATTTCTTCTCTAGTTGTTTTAAATGGAGTTATGCCGTCAACCGAACATTTGTCATTCTCAAAAGGAGCATCAAAAATCCTACTGTCACCCTTTTTGGACTCTTTGTAGTTTTCCGCTCCGCAACTAAAAAGCAAATCGCCATTTTTGTCCTTGACTTCAACGTGACATCTATCCTCCGCAAATCGATTAGCAGAAGTTTCATATGTCCAATCCTTAGGCAGTTCTTTCAGCTTTATGGGTATCTCGATCGCTTGTCCGTCAACAATTACATTTTTTCGTATCCGTTCAATGTCAAAACCCGTTTCGCTGTACGATATCTCAGAACCATCAGGAATAGTACTTCTTTCGCACCCCATAAACCCACAGAGCAGTATCGCCGTTGCCAACAGCGCAACCACCCTTTTGCTTTTCCTGTCAAGCCGATGTTTTAATTTGCTAAACATAGTACACAACCTTTCTTTCATTCATAGTGCTTAAGACTTTTGCAATATTTCCGCCTAAGCCTTATCAAAAAATGTCCAAAAGCTCCGATAGGTTATCCACCGTAAAATCAGCCTTTTCGCTCTCGTCAGAAATCGTCCAATATTTGCCTAAGCCTTGCCTCACTCATATCGTCATCATTCCCATTTCATTAGCGGGAATTATATCATTATCCACTCTGTCACCGATCATTACCGCTTCGGACGGACTGCAACCTGCTCGCTTTAGTGCTATATCGAATATTCTTTTATCAGGTTTGGCAACTCCTTCTTCGGCAGAAGCTACAACAAGCTGTATATATTTCATCAAGCCGCAGCTTTCAAGTCGTTTTTCAGTGCCTGCCGACTGGTTGGCAATTACACCTATACGGTATCCTTTTTCACATAGGATTTTGAGTACGTTTTCGGAATCTTTATAGAGCTTTTCATCTTCATGATGCCAAGGAGTTTTTGCAAGTCCGAAATATCTCAGTGCTTCAATATCGCCTTTCAGATTTTGCTTTGAAAAATACAAACGTTTTTCGTTAAACTCCTCAAAGGTAATATCTGTTCCCGCAATAGCATCTCGTATGCGATGATTATAACACTCGGTTTCGTCAACAAGTGTTGAACCGACATCGAAAAATAACCATTTAATATCGTTCAGCATATTATCTCCTTGTTTTCATTAACTCCCGACCGTCCCACAAAGCCCAGCCAACCGTAAACCTCTCAAAAGGTCGGAAGCCGAGTGCCTCGGCTCGCATTTCCGCCTTTAAATACGGTTGCTGTGTATTCACGTTTGTTTAACGGCGGAAATATACAAACAAGTATTTCGATAGCTTGTTTTCAGCTACCGTCAACCCCGACCGTACCACAAAGTCGAACCAACGGCAAACTTCTCAAAAGGTCGGAATTGTCAGCGGCGACCCGCCGCTTAGTGCTTGCGGAACCAGTTACGCATCCACTTGCCGTTTTCGGTGAGATTGCTCTCGCTCCAGTTACCGTTTGCCGATGTTCCAGGCCGCAGTACCGAGCAGGTTTCATCCTTGTTGCAGATACTCCAGTTACAGTAGCTTATGCCTTGCTTGTCAAAATAGCTAAGCCACTTCTGCGTTTCGTTGAAGTCGTTCGCACCTCCGCCCGATGCATCACAAGTACCGAATTCCGACACGAATACCGGCAGTCCCTGTGCCACGCAGTTTTCTACGTTTGAACGAAGTCCTGCGTGAGTTGCCGCATAGAAGTGGAACGCATACATTACATTCTTGTAGTTCAGCGGATCGGAAAGCGGCTTGTCGATCTCCTGACTCCATGTTGGCGTACCTACTATAATTACCGAGTTTGGCGCATTCTTGCGGATAACGGGTATTATCTTTTCCGCATACGGCTTGATATTACCGCTCCACGATGCACCGCCGTTCGGCTCGTTGCATATCTCGTAAATTACATTCGGATATTTTGCATATCTCTTTGATACCGTTTCAAAGAAGGATTTCGCCTCGTTTGTATACTTGGACGGGTCGCCGGGATTAAGAACGTGCCAGTCAATGATAACATACATATCCAGCTTGATGCAGATGTCAACACCCTTTTCAAGCAGTTCAAGGCTTCCGCTCTTGTTGCCCATATAGCACTGACCGTTGCCCCACTCGTCAACATACATTGCAAGACGGACAACATTCGTATTCCAGTCGTCACGGAGCGTTTTGAATGCGCTCTCGTTTACGAATTCGGGGAACCATGTAAGCCCGTGTGTGCTCATTCCTCTGAGCTGATAACCCTTGCCGCTCTTATCGACAAGCTGTCCGTTCTTTACCGAAAGCTGTCCGTGCTGTGATACCGGCGTAGTGCCTTTAGGGTCGCTCGGTGCCGGAGGAACTGTTGCCGCCGGCTTTTTGGTCGTTGACGTATTATTATTGTTGTTATTGCTATTGTTATTATTGTTGCTGTTATTTCCGGCACTCGCTCCTGCGGTACTTCCGTTCACAGTCACTTTACCCTCATTGATATAAGCGTCAGCCGAATAATTGAAGCCGAATGAAACGCTCTTTCCCTTTTCTATAGTTCCGTTGTAGTTCTCGTTCTTGACCGTCATTGTGTTTCCCGAAATGCTGAATATTCCGTTCCACTGCGACATCAGCTTTGTATTGCCGGGGACGGTTACCTTTACCGTCCAGCTGTTCACCGTATCGCCGTTATTGGTTATAACAATCTCATAACCTCCGCACTTCTTACCGCCCTCTTCCCAGCTGCTCGACTTCTTCCATTGAACAGTGAAATTGCTTGCAGATGAAGCTGGCTTGCTCTGGCTGTTGTTTTTCGTGTCGGCAGTTGACGGTGCCTTTGTTGTATCGGCAGGCTTCTCGGTGTTCTCTGCCTTTGATGTATTTTCCTGCTTTGAAGTATTATTTTCTTCCTGTTCGGAGGTGTCGGAAGATGTGTCGCTCTCTGTTACTGAGCTGTCAACGGAAGTAACCTCGGAATTTTCATCAACACTGCTCGTATCCTCAACATACGATACATTGCTTTCGGTCTCCGAGTTGCTTCCGACAGACGATAATACACCGCTGTCCTGCGCCGCACAGCCTGCAAGCATAGCCGCCGCAATAAACGCAGCTATCGCACGTCTGATTATAGATTTTTTCATATTTCCTCTTTCGGTCGTGATATTAAAACAGCCCTCACGAATGAGGGCTGTCGTTATTCGTTAATCTTTTTAAGATTACTTTCTCTTCTTAGCAACTACTACTGCACCTGTTGCGAGGAGTGCAACACCTGCAACTGCTGCAACGCCTTCAACACCTGTGTTTGTGTTGGGCTTTGTAGAATCGCCTGCTGTGGGAGCTGTTGTGTCAGCGGGAGCTGTTGTATCAGCGGGAGCTGTTGTATCAGCAGGCTGCTGAGCGTCAAGACCTGAAACTGTAAATTCAATCTCTAAAGACTTTGTGGGGTATGCACCGTTATAACCATCTTTCTTAAGAGCATCGTTCCAGATGTTAGCGAACAGAACCTTTGTATGACCTGACTTCTTACCGTCTTCTGTATCAATGATAGGATCAGCAACTTCTGATGTTACTGTACCGTCAACGATAATCTTGCAGTCAGAGAACTTAGCGATAGATTCACCGTCTTCGCCTGCGTCCTTGTTGAAAGGAATATCTGTTGAAACGAACAGAAGGTTGAATGCAGATGCACTGTCAAGTGCCCAGTCAAAGTCAGTAATACCAACCTTGTATGTGCCGTCCTTGTCGATCTGTACATCTGTGTATGTAGCAGGAATAACATAGCCGCCACTACCATCCGGCATATCATCATCGAATTTGTCTTCATACTGAGGGAATGTTTCAGGGTCGTTACCGCCCCATACGATTACGCTGTTGAAGTACTTGCCGTCTGCAACGTCCTTACCATATGAAGCGTCATCAAAAGAGTTTCTGAATGAGTAGGGTGCTGTCTGGAAACCGATATAAGCATTATAAGTTTCTGCTGCTGCGCCTACTGTAAGTGTGCCTGCTACTGCCATTGCAGCTGCTGCACCGATGAATCTTTTCATCTTCATTTTAATTACCTCCAAACAAATTGTATATGTTTCATTCTTATGAGTGTTGTTAAAAGTTTACAACATCCTCAATAAATTAATTATAACCTCTGCCCACCAAAAAATCAATTTGCATTTTTCACACATTTACCACATAACTTTTAGTTATTTTGTACAATCAGGTTATCAAGTTATAACGCAGACCATTCTCGATTGTCACCCATTTGTGCAGTTTGGTTGACACAAAGCGCTGTCGGTGGTATTCTGTTAAAGTCGTTTGACAAAATGGAAAGGAAACAAAAAATATGAACAGACAGAAAATCACAACAATCGTACTTTGTGCGCTCTTTGCGGCAATTACGGCAGTACTTTCGCAGATAGCGATACCGATGCCCTCCGGCGTACCGGTTACATTACAGACCTTTGCAATAGCCCTCTGCGGCTTTTATCTCTGCACGGCAAGAGCAACCGTTTCAACGGTCGTTTATGTTCTGCTCGGTGCGGTAGGCGTTCCCGTATTCAGCGGCTTCAAGGGCGGAATCGCTTCAATAGTAGGTCCTACGGGCGGATTTATAATCGGCTTTATCGCTATGGCGGCCATCAGCGGAATCGCATTCAGAAATATGCCCGAAAAGTTCCGTATACCGCTTAGAATAGCAATGGGCATCTTAGGCGTTGCCGCTTGCCATATCTGCGGATTTGTACAGTACGCTCTCGTTGCAGGCAAGGATCTGTTATCCAGCTTCCTGCTCGTATCCGCTCCCTATCTTATAAAGGATATAGCAAGCGTAGTTCTTGCATACTTTGCCGCTCTCGCAATTTCAAAGGCTCTGAAAAGAACAGGCTTTGCTCCAAGCGAACAGGCGTAATTGCAATATATTTATAAACATTAAAGGCAGTGCCGAGCGGCGCTGTCTTTTTGTTTTTATAATAACAAGCACAAAGTAAAAAAACAATTTACTGCTCCCTCGTAAAAGGTAATATTGACATATAAATCTGAACAATTAAAACCATACACGTTTTAATACCCGCCGTTAACGCAAGCCTCGCCAACCTCAGACAATTCCAAAGGCGAAATTTACAGTGACTTTCAGTCACCGCCGTTTCGCTACCCTGCGGATAACTCAGACATTTCCAAAGGCGGAATTTGAAGCGGCACATTGCCGCAGACGGAATTTGAAGCGGCACATTGCCGCAGGCGGAATTTACAGTGACTTTCAGCCACCCACCCTGCTTTGACTTTTCTTCTGTTAAGTGCTATACTCTATAAATAGAAAGACAAAACACGGAGATACTATAAATGGATAACAAATACGAAGAACGGCTCGGCACAGCCTCGATGCTGCCTCTCATACTTAAAATGGCACTGCCGGGCTTTGCGGCACAGCTTATAAACCTGCTGTACAGCATAGTTGACAGGGTCTTCATCGGACACATAGAGCTTATCGGCACAGATGCGCTGGCAGGTATCGGTGTTACAAGCTCGATAATCATTCTTATCTCGGCATTTTCACAGATAGTCGGCGGTGGCGGCGCACCGCTCGCCTCAATAGCGCTCGGCAAGGGCGACCGTGAAAGAGCGCACAGGATACTCGGCAACGGCTTTTCATTGCTTGTGCTGTTTACCATAGTAACATCGGGCATAACCTACATCTTTATGGAGCCCCTGCTCCGCCTTATAGGTGCAAGCGACGCTACTATCGGCTATGCCACAGACTACCTCTCGGTATACCTTACAGGCACGCTGTTCGTAATGTTCGCAACCGGACTTAATTCGTTCATAAATGCACAGGGCAGACCCGGAATTTCAATGATAGCCGTAATAATCGGCGCAATCCTCAACATAGGCCTTGATCCGCTTTTTATCTATGTGTTCGGTATGGGCGTAACGGGCGCCGCGCTCGCAACGGTAATATCACAGGCGGTAAGCGCCTTTATAATAGTCGGTTTCCTTGTATCCGACAAAGCGACTTTGAAAATAAAGCCGAAATATCTTAAGCCCGATATAAAAATAATCGGCTCGCTGTTTGCTCTTGGCATCGCCCCGTTTATAATGGCAAGTACAGAAAGTCTTGTCGGCTTCGTCCTCAACGGCTCGCTGAGCGGCTACGGCGATATATACGTCAGCACCCTTACGGTAATGCAGAGCGCAATGCAGTTTGCCGCTGTGCCTCTGAGCGGCTTTGCACAGGGCTTTGTTCCGATAGTCAGCTACAATTACGGCAAGGGCAACACAGACCGTGTCCGCCTCTGCTTTAAATATTCCGTGATAATTATGTTCTCGTTCTTCGCCCTGACAAACCTGTTTATGATTACCTTCCCCGAATTTGTCGCAGGAATGTTCACAGACGATACCGCACTTATAAAAACAGTCGGCAGAATGATGCCTCTTTTCCTTACAGGCATGACCATATTCGGACTTCAGCGTACCTGCCAGAATATGTTCGTTGCTCTCGGTCAGGCTAAAATTTCACTGTTCATAGCCCTTTTGCGTAAAGTGATACTGCTTATCCCTCTTGCCCTTATCCTGCCGAATTTTCTCGGTGTAGAGGGTGTATATCTCGCTGAATCGGTAGCGGATGCTACCTCGGCAATCTGCTGTACAGTTATCTTCGCTCTTACCTTCCGCAAGATACTCAAAAAGCGTGGGCAGACATAAATTAAACAATCAAGCGGTCACAGGGACAGATACAGCCCCGTGACCGCTTTTTCTTATACGATTTTCAAGCACCGCCCGCACATTTCCCGTGCCGGCGGTGCTTTGCATTTATTTCAGAAATTCCGCCAGTATCTGACCGAGTACCCTGTACTGCTCATCGCTGAGCCTTTTTCTTACTGTATTGTTGTATTCGTGAAAAGCGTCTATAAGCAAGCGAACACAGTCAGCCTGCCCGTCCGTAAGCCCGATAAGCGAAACCGTTCCGGATTGCTGTAAGCCGCACAATTCATCGATTGATACACATAATTCTTTTGACAATGTGCAGAGCGAATCTAAAGACGGACTGGCAGTATTGTTTTCATATTTGCTAATCATAGAATTACTCACACCAAGAATTTTTGCAATTCTCTCCTGTGTGATATTTTTTTCATTGCGATATTTCTTCAACCTTGCTCCGAAATCATACGGTTCATTCATAATCAACATTCCTTTAATTCACTATTTCGATTCAATCACTTGAATTTAATTCAAGTTTATGCTAAAATAGTTGCATTAAACGAAATAATTATTGAAAAAAGTTGAATTAAATTCAGCTTTTTATCTATGGAGCAAAAATAACGTGCAACAACAAATAAAATCCAGACAACGTGTGACCGAACACGGCGAGGTTTTCACCGCCGAGCGTGAAGTAAAGGCAATGTGCGACCTTGTAAAACAGGAAACCGAGCGTATCGACAGCCGTTTTCTTGAACCCGCCTGCGGAACGGGCAATTTCCTAACCGAAATTCTCGCAAGAAAGCTTGCGGTCGTAAAGTCTGAATACGGTCGCAGTCCTCTTGAATATGAAAAATACTCGCTCCTTGCGGTAAGCAGTCTTTACGGTGTCGATATAATGGCTGATAATGTCGAAACCTGCCGTGAACGGCTGTTTAAGCAGTGGGACAAGCAATACAGATCCGTCTGCAAAAAAGAATGCAACGATGATACAAGAAAATCCGTCCGCTTTATCCTGTCAAGAAATATCGTCTGCGGAAACGCCCTTACTCTTAAGTGCGTAGACGAAAACTGCAACGATACCGAACAGGATATAGTCTTTTCCGAGTGGGCATTCGTTTTCGGCAGTAATATACAGCGCAGCGATTACAGCTTTGACGAACTGGTAAACGGCAATAAGGAAAAGGCTTCTCAGCTCACCCTCAGCGACAGCACAGAAGGCGAGGGTACTTTTTTACGGAAATATATATGCAACTACAGGAGGTTATGGGAAAATGGCTGATAATATTTCAACCGGAATTTTAAGCGGACTTTACGAAAAGGTATACAACCCCGATGTTCTGTCCTGCCTTGCCAATCTATCAAGCGATGAGGTTTTCACACCTCCGGAGATAGTAAACAAAATGCTCGATATGCTCCCGCAGGAGCTTTTCTCATCTCCCGATACAAAGTTTCTCGACCCCGCAGTGAAAACGGGAGTTTTCCTGCGAGAGATAGCAAAGCGTCTTATAAAAGGTCTTGAAGCCGTTATCCCCGACAGACAGCAGCGAATAGACCATATTTTTAAAAATCAGCTTTACGGCATTGCGATAACCGAGCTTACAAGCCTGCTCTCACGCAGAAGCCTTTATTGCAGTAAGTACGCAGACAGTGATTTTTCGGTAACACACTTTGAAAATTCGGACGGAAATATCCGTTTCAAGCGTATCCCCCACTCGTTCGACAAGTCCGGCAGATGTATTTTCTGCGGTGCGTCCGAAACGCAGTACGACCGTAGCGAAGAACGTGAATATTATGCGTATGAATGGATACATACATTACACCCCGAGGAGATTTTTGGCATGAAGTTCGATGTTATTATTTCAAATCCGCCGTATCAGATGACATTCGGCATAGAAGGCGGTAATAGTGCGAATGCAAAATCTATATATAACGTTTTCATCGAAAAGGCAATAAAACTTCGCCCAAAATATATTTGCATGATTACACCGAGCCGTTGGATGACAAAAACAGCTCAAGGAATACCGGATAGTTGGGTCGATGCTGCTTTAGCATCCAATAAATTCAAAATTATTCACGATTTTGAAAATGCATCGGATTGCTTTCCCGGCGTTGACATTAAAGGCGGTGTTAACTATTTCTTGTGGGATAGAGATTATTTCGGAAAGTGCGAGTATTATTTTCACCAATCACAAGACCAGCTTGTTTTAAATAGATTTGACTATCTTGATTCTAAAAATTCAGGAATAGTTGTAAGAAACCCTAAATCATATTCTATATTAGAAAAAATCGAATCAGTTGAAGGAAATTATTTTTCGGATATTAATAAAAACTTTTCCGGTTTGGTTAGTGCAAAACACTTTTTTGATGACAGTAATTTACTTACTTCAAACTGGACTGATTACCACGATAAACCGGATTCTGTATACTGTATAAAATACTATCTCAATATCAATAGAGAGAGAACAGTAAGGTGGATTAGCAAATCGCAATTACCCAAAAATTCACCAACAAAAGATTTGTATAAAGTCTATATCCCCGCCGCAGGCGGAAATGGGTACGATGAACAAATATTGGGCAAGCCGTTTTTAGGCGATAAAAACAGTGTTTGTTCTCAAACTTTTCTTGTTATCGGTTTTGACCCACAAAAGCACAATTTCACTAAAGAACAATGTGAAAATATCATAACATACATACAAACGAGATTTTTCAGATATTTAGTAAGTATTAAAAAGAAAACGCAAAACGGACCGAGAGGTGTTTACCAATTCGTCCCCCTCCAAGACTTCTCAAAACCGTGGACAGATTCCGAACTCTACGAAAAATATAATCTCACAGACGAAGAAATAAACTTTATCGAGTCTATGATAAGACCGATGGATTTAGGCGGTGACAACAATGGCTGACGTATTTGAAAAATATGTGACCCCTCGCCCCGAGGTAAACCCGACTATCTATGCCTACAAGCTGAACGGCGTTACCACTCACGACGGCTACATAAAAGTAGGCTACACCGACCGTGATGTAAAGCAGCGTATAAAAGAACAGCTCCATACAAGTGCGATAAGCTACACCGTGCTTTGCGAGGAATCGGCAATGCGTCCTGACGGCTCGTGCTTCAATGACCGTGACGTACACGCCGTTCTTAAACGTAACGGCTTTCACCGTCTTAACGAAAACACCGATAAGAACGAATGGTACAACTGTACCGTAAATGATGTACGCTCCGCCGTGCGTGAGCTTCGCACAGGCGAAAGGACGGACGAATACCGCACTGCCGACTTTAAAATGCGTCCGGAACAGAGTAAAGCGGTAGACCGCACAATCGAATACTTTGAAAACATTAAAAAGACCGAGCCTGAGCGCATACCAAAATTCCTGTGGAATGCAAAAATGCGTTTCGGCAAGACCTTCGCCGCTTATGAGCTTTGCAAGAAGATGAATTTCAAGCGTATTCTTATTCTCACCTTCAAGCCTGCCGTAGAGTCGGCGTGGAGCGAGGACTTAAGAACTCACGTTGATTTCGAGGGCTGGCAGTACGTTTCAAACAAGGACGCACATAATAACAAGCAGAATATCGACGAGGCATATTACAATGCCGACAGCACAAGACCGATAGTAGTTTTCGGCTCGTTTCAGGATCTGCTCGGCACTAACGAAAACGGCGGTATAAAATACAAGAACGAGTTTATCCATACTACCAACTGGGATATAGTCATATTTGACGAATACCATTTCGGAGCGTGGAGAGAAAACGCAAAGAAGCTGTTTGACGATCCCGACGATGAAGATATAGACTTTGACGCAGAAAAATATCAGAAAGAAGAAGCAGGAAATGCCGTAAACGAAACCTTCCTGCCGATAACCTCGTCACACTACCTTTATCTGTCCGGTACCCCGTTCAGAGCAATGCACAGCGGTGAGTTCATAGAAGAACAGATTTTCAACTGGACTTATTCCGATGAACAGAGCGCAAAAGAAAACTGGAAGGGCGAAAACAACCCATATCTGTCGCTTCCCCGTATGGTGATGATGACCTATAAAATTCCCGAAAGTATACGCTCTGTAGCCTCTGAGGGAGAATTTGACGGCTTCGATTTGAATCTGTTCTTTTCCGCAAAGGGAAAATGCGAGGATGCTCGCTTCGTAAACGAGAACGAGGTGCAGAAATGGCTCGATCTTATCCGTGGCGCATATCTGCCTGCAAGCGTAGACGACCTTAAAATTGCGGTAAGTCTTGGCGTTGACAAGCGTCCGCCTATGCCCTTCTCAGACACAAGACTTCTTAACGTACTGTCGCACACCCTATGGTTTTTGCCGAGCGTAGCGTCCTGCTTTGCGATGTACAATCTTCTTATGCAAAGCCAGAACAACTATTACAATCAGGGCTATAAGATAAACGTCTGCGCCGGTATAAAAGCGGGCGTAGGTCTTGATGCGGTAAAGCCCGTTATTGATTCTATGGGCGATCCTCTCGTTACAAGGACAATAACCCTCACCTGCGGCAAGCTGACAACAGGCGTTACCGTAAAGCCGTGGACAGGCATATTTATGCTCCGCAATCTTAAAAGCCCGGAAACCTATTTCCAATCGGCTTTCCGTGTGCAGTCGCCCTGGACGGTAAAAAACGAGAAGGGCGAAGCCGAGATAATCAAGCACGAATGCTATGTGTTCGACTTTGCGCTTGACCGTGCGCTCCGCCAGATATCCGACTATGCCTGCAATCTGAATTCCGAGAACACAAACCCCGAAAAGAACGTCAGCGAGTTTATAAACTTCCTGCCCGTCTTAGCCTATGACGGCTCGACTATGGAGCAGGTAAACGCACAGGCTATTCTTGATATTACCCTTGCCGGAACTTCCGCAACCCTCCTCGCAAAGCGCTGGCAGTCAGCCCTTCTTGTTAACGTTGATAACGATACGTTAAAACGTCTTATGGCAAGCACAGAGGCAATGACCGCACTTGAAAATATCGAGGCTTTCCGCAATCTCAACAAGGAGCTTGAGGTAATCATCAACAAGTCCGAGGCTGTAAAGAAGCTGAAGAAAGACGGCGTGGAAAAGCTCACCCCGAAAGAAAAGAAAGAGCTTACCGAAGCCGAGAAGGAGTTCAAGTCAAAACGTAAGGAGGTACAGGAAAAGCTGATGAAATTCGCTTCAAGAATTCCCGTATTTATGTACCTTACCGACTACCGTGAATCCTGCCTCAAGGACGTTATAACCCAGCTTGAACCCGGTCTTTTCAAAAAAGTGACCGGCCTTGATACGAAGGATTTCGACCTTTTGTGTTCGCTCGGCGTTTTCAACTCCAGCCTTATGAATCATTCCATTTTCCAGTTCAAACGCTACGAGGACGCAAGCCTTACCTATACCGGAATTGATATGCACAGTAACGATAAGGAAATAGGCGGTTGGGATACCGCCATAAGAAAAGATGAATACAAAAAGCTGTTCTATAATCAGCAGGAATCAATGAACGCTCCTCAGCCCTCCATACCCGACAGGGATATAGCAATGCTGAAGAAAGAAATCGCAAAAACGCCTGCAGGAAATCCCGGTGTCCAAACCTCAGGCAAATCATCGGCATATCCGTCCGTACCTCCACTCGTCACCGAAAAGTTCGGCATAAAATCACCAATTCCCAAAGCCGCTTTACCCGTTCCCGACAGGAAACGCAGCAATACCCCCGATTTTGACGAATCGTCAATAACAGTAGGTATGACTGTAATACATAAAAAATTTGGCGAAGGAAAAGTACAGTCAATCGCTGATAAACATATATATGTAAAATTTGCTGACGGTCAGAAAAATTTTGCCTTTCCCAACGCTTTCACCGCCAGCTTCCTGCACCTGCCGAAATGATCAAAAGCAACAGCCCGACTGAATCAGCCGGGCTGTTGCAGATACATACAACAAAAAATCCCGTGCAAAATACACGGGATTAAACTTGGTACACCTTCAGGGACTCGAACCCAGGACCCACTGATTAAGAGTCAGTTGCTCTACCAACTGAGCTAAAGGTGCATATTTGATAAAGTGAAAAAGCACGCTACAGCGTGCTTTTTATTTGGCAGGGGTGGTAGGAATCGAACCCACGTCAAAGGTTTTGGAGACCCCTATTCTGCCATTGAACCACACCCCTATAGGTAAAAAGCTCGGCACCAATAAAATTGGTGCACCATCAGGGACTCGAACCCCGGACCGACCGGTTATGAGCCGGTTGCTCTAACCAACTGAGCTATTGGCGCGTATTTATTTTACGCAAGTGATATTATATCATATTATATCTGTATTGTCAATCTTTTCATTTAATTTTATAAGAATTTTTGTTTCTGTATTATTCAAAAAGTATATAAAAGCACTGCTTTTTACAACAAATTTATTGAAATTCCTACATATTCGTGGTACAATATATATGATAGTATTATTTTTACTTATAATTCTTATAATTTTATATTCCTTGTTCGGGAGTTTTATTAATTCAATTGGAGGTAACGGCTATGGCAGTTATTAAAGCATTCAAAGGTATGAGATACAACACCGCAAAGGCAGGCGAAATTTCCTCTCTTTGCTGTCCTCCGTACGACATAATCAGCGAGCAAGAAAGACTTGCTTTTATTAAAGAAAACGAATACAACATTATTCGTCTTGAATTGCCAAAAGAGGGTGAAAATCCTTACGCTTGCGCAAGCGATATTTTAAAAATGTGGCAGGATAAAGGCATTTTGAAAATTGAGGATAAGCCTGCTATCTATATTTACGAGGAAGAATTTTCCGTTGGCAACACACGCAAAAGCATAAAGGGCATTATTGCGAGAGTTCAGCTTGAAGAATTTTCAAAAGGCATTATCTTACCGCACGAATTTACCCTTTCAAAGGCTAAAGAAGACCGTTTAAATCTTATGAAAGCAACAAACTGCAATTTCAGTCAGATTTACGCTCTCTATATGGACGAAAAACATACAACTCTCGCTACCATTGATGAGCAGTCAAAGGCAAAAGCCGACCTTGAATTTACAGACGAAACAGGTGTTACACATCGCCTTTGGATTGAAACCGACGAAGAAATCATTGCGAAGCTTGTTGCCGATTTTGCAGACAGAAAACTATATATTGCCGACGGTCACCACAGATACGAAACCGCTCTCAATTACAGAAATTATTGCAGAGAAAACGGCATTTCAAAGCCGGGCGATCCGCAGGACTTCCAGATGATTTACCTCGTAGATATGGAGCATCCGGGACTTGTGGTATTCCCTACCCACCGCCTTGTGAGAGATTTACCGAACTTTGACAAAGAGGCGGTACTCGAAAAGTGCTCCGAATTCTTCTACATAGACGAAAAAGAAGGCACGGACACCATGGAGGAAGATTTGAAAAAACTCTATGACGAGGGCAAAAAAGCATTCGGTTTCTATTGCGGAAAGGGCGAATGGTTCTTGCTGACACTCAAAAATATCGACTTTATGAGCCAAATGCTCCCCGATGTAAGCAAGGCGTCACAGTCGCTTGATGTTTCTGTTCTCCATACACTTATTCTTGAAAAAATCTTTGGAATTGACAAGGAAAATATGGCAAAACAGATTAACCTTACATACACAAAATTCTTTACAGAGGCAATTGACGGAGTTGACAAAGGCGAGTTCCAATGCTCATTTGTACTCAACCCTACAAGAGTTACCGAAATTCGTGATGTTGCCGCCGCAGGAGAAAAAATGCCGCAGAAATCCACATATTTCTATCCAAAAATGATTACAGGTATGGTAATGAACAATCTTGGAGTTGATTAATATGAAAGACTATGAAATCCGCAGAAAAGACAGAGCAGTTGACGAAAATGACGCCTTAGAAATTCTGAAATCGGGCAGTTTCGGTGTGCTTTCTACCATCGGCGCAGACGGCTATCCGTACGGTGTACCCGTAAACTACGCTTACGATGACGGCAAAATCTACTTTCACTGTGCCAAAAATGTCGGTCACAAACAGGATAACCTAAGATTTTCGGGCAAAGTTTCGTTTACTGTCGTTACAAAATCAGATGTTATTTCCGAAAAATTCACAACAGGTTATGAAAGTGCCATTGCCTTTGGTTATGCGTCAAAAACGGTTACCGAAAAAGAAAAAGCACTGCGGCTTCTGGTGCAAAAATACTCTCCCGAATTTACGGAAGACGGTGAAAACCATATAAAAGGCGCATTTGAACGCACAGATGTTTTTGTGATAGAAATTGAAAAACTTACCGCAAAAGCTAATAAAAAGACGGTTTAATAAAATTTAGGTCAAGCCTTTTTAAAGGCTTGCGGGTTTGGGCAGCGCCCATAATA
>OKUA01000616.1_pt1 | contig 25639 bp, 21 predicted proteins | sample 1606501 | NCBI WGS metagenome assembly OKUA01 (sample SAMEA3879608, study PRJEB24766) | human gut metagenome | biome: human-associated habitat; feature: feces | place: USA | collected 1985/1987
AGCTCTCTGCTGGTAAGACAGTAAAATTCAAATTTCGTGGAACAGGCATGATCTCGGTCATGCCTGTTCCGCTTTTAGCAGCTCATCCACGGGAATGTAGCCCACAAGGTCGTACTCGATATGTACCTTCTGCCTACGCTTGCCGCTGGACTTGTCCGGTGCTTCCACATAGACCGCCTTGACAAGCTCTCTGAGGGCATAGGGCGTCAGCTCCGTGAGGGTGCTATTTCTCTTTACCCGCTGAACAAACTGCTCTATATTCTCTGCCTGTTGCTCCTGTTCATGGATTTGCTGTTGCAGACCCTTGACCTCGGCCTTGAGGTCTTTTTGTTCCTCGGTATAGTTCTTGCTCATCATGGCAAAGCACTCATCGTCCAGCCGTCCGGCGACATTGTCCTCATAAATGCGGATGAAAAGGCGATCAAGCTCTCCGATTCGCTTCTCAGCCTGTGCCAGCCGTTTTCGATACAGTCGCAGCGATTCCTCACTCTGTATGTGGAGTTTTTGCTCCATTTCAGAACGGAAATACGCCTCATAGCGAGTGACTACCGATATGACCTCCTGAATGTGCTTCCAGACGATTTGTTCCAGCACAACGGCACGAATATAATGTCCACTGCACTTGTCCTTGTTGGCACGATGGGTGGAGCAGATGAAGAAGTCCTGCCGCTTTTCAAAATAGCTGGTGGTGGAGTAGTAGAGCTTCTGCTTACAGTCGTTGCAGAATACCAAGCTGGAGAACATATTGCTCTTCCCCGTCGCTGTTCTGCGGTGCCGCTGCTGCCGAATCTCCTGTACCTTATCAAAGACTTCCAGAGAGATGATTGCCGGGTGGGTGTTATAGAAAATCTTGCGATTCTCCATCGGATTTTCCCGTTGCTTCTTATCCCAGATGGAGTTGGTGTAGGTCTTGAAATTGACCGTGCAGCCTGTGTACTCCATGTATTCGAGGATGTAAGCAACGGTGCTTTCGTGCCAGCGATACTCGTTCTCCGGGGTCTGATGCGGTGTTTTTCTGCCCTCCCGCTGTTTGTAGGCGGTGGGATTCAGCACCTTTTCCTTTTCCAGCAGGGCGGCGATTTGGCTTGGTCCTTTTCCCTCCATGCAGAGCGCAAAGATCCGCTTGACGACCTGTGCAGCTTCCTCGTCAATCACCCATTTCTTAGGATTGTCAGAGTCACGCTTATAGCCGTAGGGAACGTTGGTGGTCAAGCGCTCTCCGCGCTCCCCCTTTGCCTTGTTGACGGCACGGATTTTGCGGCTGGTATCCTTGGAATACCACTCATTGAACCAGTTCTTGATACCAGCCATGTCGCTGTCGGTGCTGTTGGGGTCAATGGTGTCGAAGTGGTCGTTGATGGCAATATACCGCACGTCGTACTGAGGAAACGTGTAGTTGATATAAAGCCCTGTCAGCGAGGAATTACGACCGAGTCTTGAAAGGTCTTTCGTAATCACCACTTCCACATGACCGGCTTCAATTTCCGCAAGCATCTTCTGAAAGCCGGGGCGGTTGGAAAAATCCACGCCGCTGTACCCATCATCAATAAAGAACGTCGGGTTTGGAAAGTGCTGAGATTTTGCATACTCCATTAACATGATCTGCTGAGAAGAGATTTGTCAAGGGTATTTTCCTCATAAGAGAGCGCCCTGCACAAAATCATGGCAGGGCGCTCTCTAAATGAAGTATTGGAATTGATAACCAATCAAGTTTGCTTTTTCTTGTCAATACTGAAACTTAGCCTTTCCGCACTAACTCAAGCGGGGATCGTTGCGCCAACCGCTGCAAATGTAGGTAAGTCGCCACAATATAAACAATCAGTTGCAGGATACCTGCCGCAATAACCGCAATTGGCATTGATACGACTTCCGTTATCATATCGTTATATCCAATCGTGGCTGCACCGCTCAAACTTGTATTAAGCACTTCTGAAACGGAGGAAAACAGGTTTAGTGTCGTAGCATTCATTGTAAGGATTCCAACAATGATCCCAGTTATTGTCGCAAGGATGATAGGTATTGCGGCTATCTCCCAGCTAAACATCACAGCGGTCCTTTTGCCGGAACCAAGCGAGAGCATCAGTCCAAGCGTCCGCCGTTGACGGTTTACAAACAGTGCAAGAAATACGAACAGAGCCGCGCCCGCTGTTGTGCAGGCAGCGAAAAGAAGCTGCTGCGCACTGCTATAGAATCCATGCAAGGTTTCAGCAATTTCGGTGTACCCGTTATCAAAGCAAAACAGAATGTTTGCCGGATATCCATGTGATTCCAGCTCATCTTGGAGCGCAGATACCTTCCCGTTCTGCAAGACGTATGTAAAGAAAACGCCATTTCGACTACTATAGCAATTTTCTGGCAGAGAAGCGTTAGGGACAAAGACGGTATTCGGAAGGAAGCGATAGTCTGCGGTATCCCATAAGTCCGACTGTCGGTAAATTCCTATAATCTGATACGTTTTCGTATCACCTGAAACCCCAATCTTTTGGGAAAAAAGCTGTGGCTGCACCTTCCATTCCGGAGCTGTTAAATCGGCAAGAGGATTTGGACCCCAGTAGAACGACAAATCAATGCAGTCTCCTGTACCAAGTCCGCTTGCAATGGCAGTTGTTTCAGAAATCAGGCAGACATTAGAGCCATTTTTGTAATCGTCCGCCCCAAAACTCCGTCCTTCTGTTACGAAAGAGTCCTTTTGATGGAAACAATACATGCTTTCCAGAAGATCTGTACCAATCACACTGACAGTATGATATTGCGTATCCAATTCTTGGGCTGCGCTCCGCCATTCAATTCCCGCATTTGAGCTTAGAAAGACATCCAGACCAGTTTCCAACGGGGTCATGTATACATCAAGGTATTGGTCGTTTAGCAGTACACCCGTTTCAGAACCGTCAATTGCATAGTCTGGCTGTGTTTCTGGGTACAGTCCGTGCCAGTGTGTAACAGTCATTGCACAGGAATCTATTGCGTCAACCATGTTCTGTCCCAAAATAGACGTTTTTTCACCAGAAGAGTATTTTGCTACTGGTATGAAATCTTGTGAAGCGGTTTTCTTTTCATCTGCCGTCAAGTCATATGATATACGAGACAAATCAATATCTTCTACAGAACACCGGTGCGATTCTGCTAATGTCGTGCGCAGTTCTAGGTCTCGGTCTATATATTCCGATCCATAAACCAAGTAGCGTCGCCCAACCTGAATGTCAAGTGCGTCCAATTCTTCCCGAGAGTTACACCCTATAGTAAGGTATAGCGTGCTGCGAACAGCATAGTCTTGATGAAGTTTAATCACGTTTTCAATCGAAGCGGTAACAGATACGGACGCAATTTCAGCAAACTCAGGCAGATTTATCTCATCTACTGACGTGATACGAACTACCAAAATCGCTCGACCATATGGCGTATCAAGGCTGGGGGCATATGTGCCATCTTCATTTCCGCTGGTAACGGTCTGAATAGAGGGGCAATATGCACTGATATATTTTTGTTGGTACGCGCCTTTTATGATCCTTCCATCAGCAGCAAGCTGATCCATATATGCCCACATATCTTGACTAATTATACTTTCTTCATGATGGAGCGTCAGCCCGTTGTACTCTGTTGTCACACCCTCTGTCTCCGTTGTGGGGATGCCAATTGTCACATAGCGTTCTTCAATTTGCGCAAGCGTTGCCTTTGCAGATGAAAATACGCCTGCGCTCAGACAGATAAAAGCGGAAGCCATTCCCACCAGCAGGATAATTGCAAGCAAGCGAACTGGTTGACGAAAAAGCTGTTTCAAAGGTGTCATACAGCGTCCTCCTTGATTCTGCCGCTGTCCATACGGAATACGACATCCGCCGCTTTGGCAACCTCCAAATCATGTGTGACAACTACCACGCAACAGGTTTCCTCATGCGCCAGTTTAGAAAGCAGTTGAATAATTTGTGAGCTGTTTTCTGTGTCCAGATTTCCCGTAGGTTCATCTGCAAGAACGATTTGCGCATGAACAGCTAATGTTCTAGCAATTGCGACTCGTTGCTGTTCGCCGCCTGACAGCATGGCAGGGAGTCGCTTCCAATAACTTTCGCCCAGACCGACTTTTTCAAGAGCAATCTGTGCCTCTTTTTTTGCATCGGCATCGGAATGCCTCAGCAGCTTTAAGGGGTACATGACGTTTTCACAAACAGTCATAAGTGGAAACAAATTATAGCTTTGGTAAATCACAGACGCCTGCTTGCGGCGGTAGATATCCACGTCTATTTCCCGCAAACTCTGGCCGTTGACCATTATGTCTCCGCTCTGCGGCGTATCCAGTCCTGCCAGTAATGAAAGCAGTGTTGTCTTCCCACTTCCACTTTTGCCGACTAACGCATAAAGAGTTCCAGCACTCAAATCACACGAGACGTCTTTTACAGCCTGAACAGTTTGGTATTTTGTTTTGTATGAATAAGAAACACTTTGCACAGATAATACGGACATGCTACTCAACCTCCCGTAGTAATCGGATTCCGCTTTTTCCAGTTGCCATCAAGCAAGCTGTAATTGCCCCGACATTCATAGCAAAAAAGAGTGCTGCGGCCATGACATATTGGGTGGCAGTCTCTTGGACAAACAGAATGAGAATTGTTCCAATAGCTGCGCCAACCAAAAACATCAGACATATCTCGACGAATACCATAATGACCGTTTCAATGCGTTTTGTACCAAGAGATCGTGCAATGGCAAATTCCCGCCTTCGGATATGAATATAGAAAAAACCTGCGGCGGTGCCAATCATGACCTCTGTGCAGGCAAAAATTGGTTTTAGTCGATACAGTGTTTGCAAATTTCGATTCAAAGCATTCAGAGTTTCGCGGAGTGTTTCGTCATGAACTGTTATGGCAAATTGCTGATATCGGAGAGCTGGAGAATTATTGATTTCTTCTTGATGCCCGGATGGGTCCACATTTGCGAAGTGACGCATCAGTATTTTCCGGAATTCGTCCAGCTCATGATTATCGCGCACTGTGGCGCTCAAGCTATCCCCCGTAATCTTCCCATCCAGCTCTGTTTGTACTGCGGCAACGCAGCTGAATGGACAATAGATCGTTTGAGATTCCGACGAATACGTCCCAGCAATTTCGAGCGAAATCTGTGTGGCCGCTTCACCGGTCGCAGCAGGCGACATCTGAACCGTCAATATGACATTACCATTATTATCAGTATCTTGCGACAGTTCTTCTGCCGCTGCGGTCGAAACAAGACACGCTGCTTTATTTGAGGTAAAAATTGATTCGTCGTATCCTTCAAAATAAGTAATCGAATTTCCTGAAACGGGTGCCAATTCCGATGCGGCATCAACAGAAGTAATGCCAATCAGCTTTTGCCGACTCGAAAAACCCGTCCCTTGGCTGTAATAGACAGATGCTTTCAGGCAAACATCCTTCACATAGGAGGAAAATGCTTTTTCCTGAAGCTCCCCGCCATAAGCATATTTGTCAGAGAGAAAGTAGTTGATAATATAGTCTGTAATTTTCAGGTCATCGGTTTTCGTGCCGGTAAGATTGGATACGACGACAGTTACGGGAATCACTGCGTAGGCGCTCTCCATATCCTGTTCTTTCTGGCAAATGAAGCCATCAAAGAGAGTAAAAAATGCACAAAGGAAAGCTATCAGCAATACAATACTCACCGTCTGCCAAGCGCCGCGCTTTAAGCGCACCTTTTCGTAAAAGAAAACAATCATTTAACTGCACTCCAATAATGCAAGCAGCGGCATGGGAGAAATATTCACCCATGCCGCTGCTCAGCTGTCACTTACTTATCTGTCAAAACCGGGAAAACAGACTGGGGCAGGATGCAATATCCTATAACGTAGACCTTTTCATCTGTAAAAATCAGTTGTTTTGAATTTGAGCAAGAGACTCTTGCTTCTTTATCGCTTCTCCCAACAAAGCGCTCTCAAACTCTACTTCACGTTGCCAATCTTCGCTACTACTTCTATCCGAAATAGTTTGTCCATTTTGAATCACGTCCAATATTGGAGGCTGATTTAGATCAATATAGTTGCTACCCTGAGCAGTACTTTCTTTTGGTTGTCTCGGGTTTGTCATAAAGCAGGCGACAACTGCCAAAACAAGTATCGCGGTCACGGTTATGATCCAAGTATGAGGCTTTCGATAAGAAAGTACAGCACGGATTCGTGTTTTCACATTCTTACTGCCGAAGGCCAGCGGGCAGGCCGCAAAAATACGCTGGTTTGCAGTGCAGGAGAGCAACGTCTGCGAATACGCAGCGCGCTGAGAATCACTCATATCCTTGATAGCGTATTCGTCACATGCCAACTCAATATCTTTACAAAGGAAATAATACGCAATCCAAATCAAAGGATTGAACCAATAAAGAGAAAGAATTAAGAACGCAATGGGCTTTAGCCAATGATCGCGGCGTTTTATATGCGCACGTTCATGTGCAATTATGCTATCCAATTCCTTGCTCTTTATATGGAACGGAATATAGATGCGCGGCGCAAACAGGCCAAGAATAAACGGAGCATTCACATGCTCGCTTTGATACACGTTTGACGAGAGCCGGACAGCAGTTTTTACTTTGCTGCGGAGATGTACATAGCTTAATGCTTCAAACAGAAGCATTGCTGCCATACCAGTACACCAGACGATTCCAACATAAGGAACAGGAGCAGTGAAACCTTTAGCAGAAAGCAGGCCCTGCTCGGATGCCGAAAAGCCACTTATATCAGGAATGACACTCAAGCGACTTTCCAATGCGTTTGGCATGAGAAGCCGAATCCCCACAAAGCTCCACAATACGGGGAACAGCCATTTGGGGGCCTTACGGAATATGATGCGAACAAGCAGAACAGTCAGAACAAGCCATCCGGCATTGATGCTCATATTAAGCAGCTTCATAAACAATTCAGTCATCCGGATGCTCCTTCCGAAAGCGGTCAATCATCTGCTGCATCTCCTGAATTTCATCGGCTGTGAGCTGTTGGCTTTTGGTAAATGCAGTCAAAAAGGCCGGAATCGAACCGGCAAATTTTTTCTCGACCAATTCCTCAATTTCAGCTGTCTGTATCTGCTCCTTGGATACCAGCGAAGAAACGATTGTATTCTCATTCTTTATCACGCCACGCTCCGACAAACGCTTTATTACCGTGTAAGTGGTAGTAACCTTCCAGCCTAGTTGCTCTTCACAAAGTTGAGCTAAATCTCTGCTCTTGATGGGTTCATGATCCCAAAGGATCAGGCAAAAACGGTATTCGCTTTCAAAAACTTTTGGTATACTCATTCTAGCGGCCTTTCATTCTAATCTGTTAGTATTATTCTAACGGATTAGAATTGAAAAGTCAATAGGGAAAATGTGCTTTTTTATCACTTAGCGCTGGAAGTGCTTGGGCTTTTGCGGGTCTGACCGTTGCCGACGAATAACCATCTGCCGTGCCTGCCGTTCTTCTGCATCCTCTCCGAGCAGTCGAGACGTTTCCTGCTTGGCATTGAGCAGCATAATAAGAGAAGGCTTCTCCTGCATGGTGTCCTCTAATTGCTTTTTGACTGCCTTTTCCTGCGTGGGACGGATGGCCTGCCGTGCTTTGTACAGCTCTACGAGGTCAAAATCCGCAGCCTGCGCTTTCAGTTCAGCGTATTCATCCAAAGCCTTATCCAACTCGGCAGAGTATTTCTGCTCCTGCGCCTCCAGCTTTTTCAGACCGGCCTCCATGATGGCAATATCCTTGCGGAACGCCTCTGTGCCCGCATCCTCTGCATACTCAAATTTTTGCAAAAGAAGCGCCTTTTCGGAACGCAGTTCTTCCAAATCCTCTATCAGCTCGGCAATGCGGACAGTCAGCGCCTTGTGGCGTTTCACATGGTATATTGGCAATTCCTTTTTCTCAGCAACCAGCGCCTTGCGCTCCTTGCTCTTTTCCTTGATCTGCTGCACCAGACCGGTGTAACGCTCCAGTTCAGGCTTCCATACGGCAAGAGATTTTTGAATATGAGATTTGCCGCTACGAATATGAGAGAGCTGATAACAGAAAATCAGCACACGACTGCGCAGCTTCTCCAGCCCCTCCGCTATGGCAGGGACGGTGCGGGCAACCAATGCAGCCAGCTTTTTGATTTCAGTTTTCAATTCGCGCAGCAGCGCATTGTCTGCCTTGATTTGCCGGTTCAGTTCGCAACGGTCAGAGATAATGCCCCTGCGCTCCAACGCCTGCGCTGCCGCACCCTCATGGATGGTAGGAATCTCATCCAGCCCCCGTGCGGCATTGCTGCGGTGGTCAATGCGTTCCTCTCGCCCAGCGCGTTCCAGATAGCAGTTGGTCACATCCGCCCATGCTGCCCGCCACGCGGAAAGTTGCCCCTCGCTGTTCCAGCGTTCGGAGATGGGATTCTGTCTGCCGTAGCGGGTGCTTTTGGGATGCTTGTCTGCACGGATAAGCTCCTGCGCCTCAGCAGCAGATGGTGTCATGTACACCTTCTTTTTGCCGACCTTGTAGGGTTTGTAACCATATCATTGCGTACAATTCGTAAAATTTTATCCTCCATGGTCTCGCCGCCGCTTTCGTTGAACACGACCCTGACCTTATAGGTGGTGCCGCCGATGCGCCGAATGATGAACTGTTCCTGTTGCGTTTGCTCCATAAGCTTCCTCCTTGCGTAATTTGTTGGTTTTTGGTATAATAAATCCGGTTCCGTTGGCTGTAAGCCAACTGCGTCTTTGCGCTGATTTTCCATACTCATTTCTCCTTTCTGCCCTCTGTGTTTTAAGAAAGTAATCTCAGTAACTTGTGCTTAGATTACCCTTTCACTAATAGGAGAAAAACGGGGTGTAAATCGGAACTGTTTTTTGAGAAAAAGAAAAATATTTTTTCGAGGAGGTGAAGCTGTCGTGGAACCATGGGAGGATGAACTGCTGCTGGATGATGATTTTTCCGAGGAGGAAGAAGATGCCGAGGAGCAAATAGAGAAAACCAGTCTTGAAATGGATGCGGACGGCTTTGCCGATTGGGAGGATTCCTCTGACGGTGCGCCGGAGGACGAGACGCTGGAAGAAGCGCTTGCAGAGGAACGCACGCTGGAGCTGGAAAGCGAGCTGGAGCAGGACGAGCATCCCAGAGACTATGCCGCCGAGCTGGAGGACGAGGAGGAAGAAGCCGCGCCCACCAGTAGAAAACGGCTGAAACGGGAAATTCGCGCAGAGGCTCTGCGGCGGCTGGAGGAAGCAGCCCGGACGGAATCGGATTTTTTGACTGTGGTAGACGAGTGGAACAAGCTGGACAGAAATCGGGAACGCCGGGAGCGTGACCACGAAAATCTGCGCGGGGATGTGCCGTTGGAGTTTCAGGCCGTGCCTGATCCGAAGATCGCCCCGATGTGGATGAATTTGCCAAGGTTTCGCCAGCTTTGTCAGGGAAATTTTCTTGACATCATCTTCTCCTGTCCCTACGAGCTGCACGAGCTGACAGCAAACCGTTTTCTCTCCAAACTCTTCTTCACCCTCAGCGATGAACAGAAGGAGGTACTGTACTACCTGTTCGTCAAGCAATACAGCACCACAAGGCTTGCTGCCATCCGTGGGCAGTCTGACCGGAACATTCGAAAGCTGCGGATGACCATTCAGAAAAAGCTGCAAAGGCGGATGTATGAGCATCTGAGCGAAAAGCTGGAAAAGGACTACAGCATTACTCTGCGGGAGCGCGAGTTCGTAGAGGAATATGAAGCACTGCTGCAAACCATGGGCAAAGATGCCGTGATCCGCCGAGAGAACAAAACGAAGCCGAGAAAAAAGAAAGCCGCCCTTGACGATGACAAGGACGGTTGATACAATAGTAATATAGTTAATATATAGTTGGATTACGAGTTGAGAGGAACAGCGCCATGAAGAATCTCTTTGAGCAGTCCCGTTCCCATTGGGTGCGGTATGACCGCTATGAACTGAAAACCGCCGCAGACGGCAAGCGGTACATCACGCCGGGGAAGAATGCCAAGCCTGACATCTATAATCCCTTGAAGGAAGCGCCGGGAATCGTGCTGGATGCACTGAATGTGGGTATGCTGATGATGAACCGGCAGCCAGAAGACGAGGTGCAGAAGGCTATCTTAGAGTTTGTAACCCATTACGGCCTGCTGGGCCTGATGACAGCGCTGCCCACCACGCCGTCCTTTATGGATTATGAGGCAGTCTATCTGCCGAAAAACCATTTCATCAAGGCAGAATCCATGGAAACCGAGGACTATCTGGCGTTGTTCTATCCCTTTGACCAGCTGGATGTGGTCAAGAAGGGCATTGAGTCCAGCTGGAGCGTGTCCGGTGACCGCACGATGGTGGCGCTGACCATGACCTTTGCAGATGAACCCATGGCGAAAACCATGGGCTTCCAGCGGGAGTACGCTGAACCGTATGAATGGGTGGCACAGCAGTTCAAGGACTGGGCCTTTACCCTGACCACATCTATTCTGTACTACAACGATTATAATCTGATCGACGAGGATACAAGAAATCTGTACCGCATGGGCATGGCTGCCTTCGGCGGCATTGCGCCCAGCTATCATATTGAGTTGCTGGACAAGCCGACCATCTATTGGGACTTCCATTCGCTGCTGCTGGGCATCCAGATGATGTTCAGCTTCCTGCTGGTGGATGGAGAGAAGCCTCTGCGGCTGTGCAAGCACTGCCAGAAGGTATTCCTGAGCAGCCGATCCAATTCCGCATTTTGCAGCCCCCGGTGCAAGAATCAGTATAATGTCTATAAGAGCCGGGGGAAGAATAAGGGACAGGAGGGTGAAGAAAATGATTGACCGCTGGATCGCAGAGGCAACAGAGTGCGATTTCAAGGTTGCCTTGGAAGTGAAGAAGCCGAAAAGCTGGCTGAAAAGCGTCAGCGCCTTTGCAAACGGCATCGGCGGCACGCTGTTTTTCGGGATTGATGATGGCAGAAACGTGATAGGCTTGTCAGATGCGCAGACCGATGCAGAGATGATCAGCCGGTTGATCAAAGAGCGTATCACGCCTTATCCGAGTTTTATCCTCACGCCAGAACGGGAGGACGGCAAGGATATTCTTGTGCTGTCTGTGTCCGCAGGGCGGTCTACTCCATATTACTATAAAGCGGACGGTATCATGGAGGCCTACATCCGAATGGGCAATGAAAGCGTGATTGCCCCATCCTATGTCCTCAATCAGCTGATTCTCAAAGGGATGCACCGCACTTATGACGAGCTGATTTCTGAGTATGATTTTAAGGATTACGCTTTTTCCAAGCTGCGGGAGCGATATAAGGCGTGGACGGGCAACAGCATGGAAGAAAAGCTGTTCGATTCCTTTGATATGCGGGACGAAAACGGCAAGCTGACCAATGCAGGCGCTCTGCTTGCGGACGATTCGCCCATCCGGCATTCCCGCCTGTTCTGCACTCATTGGAACGGTCTTGATAAAAGCGGCGGCATGGTAGATGCGCTTGACAGCGCAGAGTATTCAGGCAGCCTGATTATCCTGCTCAATGAGGGTGTCAGCTTTGTCAAGCGGAATATGAAAACCCGCTGGAAGAAAACCGCAGATTCCCGCATTGAAATGCCGGATTACTGCGAACGAAGCGTTTTCGAAGCGCTTGTCAATGCGCTGATCCACCGCGACTATCTGATATTGGGCAGCGAGGTACACATTGATATTTACGATGACCGCCTCACCATCTATTCTCCCGGCGGTATGCCCGACGGCACACGGATACAGGAACGGGATCTGTCCAGCATTTCCTCTACGCGCCGCAACCCCGTGCTTGCAGATATTTTCGGACGGCTGGGTTATATGGAGCGGCAAGGCAGCGGCTTTAAGAAAATCACGGAATCCTATCATGCCGCCCATAACTACCGTGCTGAGTTGGAGCCTAAATTCTACTCGGATGTTACCTCATTCCAAGTGACGCTGTACAACCTGAATTATGGGCAATCCATTGATAAAACGAGTATTTCGGATGAAAACCAGTTGTTTGATGAGCAGAAAGCAGTTGTTTCTGAGAAAAACCAGCTGTTTGAAACGCTCCTTTTAGGGCTGAAAGCGAAAGCAAGCACCAAGGAAACAATGCTAAAGCTGTATCATAAATTTGGTTTTGACGCTGCATTTGCACGAGCGGATATTATGAAGCTCGCGGGTGTAACCTCCTCACCGGCAGGTGCATTGATAGATAAGCTCAAAAGCGCAGGACTAATAGAACCTGTTGCCGGTCAAGGCAAGGGCAAATATAGGTTCGTATTGCCCAAAGAATAAGAGAACGCCCGTTATCGGCCATGCAGCCAATAACGGGCGTTCATCAGTTATATACAAGTTCAGTCAGAACAATTTCCTCCGCACGATTGCGGATGCTGTTCATGCGGCGCACCCATTCCATTTGGTCGGCGGCTTTGAGCGCTTCGGTCACATCTTCCTGCCTTGCCATATCGGAAACGATGATTGCCATACGCTCGTTACAGGCTTGGTCGATCTCGGCAAGGTGCCGATGCAGCGTTCCGCTTGTGAGCAGGCTTGCATAGAGAACCGGACGATGTTCTTTCAGATAGCTGCGGCGCATACGCCCATACTTGCCGATCTGGTAGTCCGGCTCATCTGGCAAATAGAGGTTTGGGATAAGGTAATCGCCCTCTTGCCGGTATGTGCCGCCCATTTGCTCAAACAGTGATTTCATAAAAATTAGCTCCTTTGCGTGTTGATTTCCAGCGGTTATAAGGTGTTTTTACTCCTTTCCTACAACTGCTGTTCCATTCACCACAAATGAGCCGCAGTCATATGTATTAGGTGGGAGAAACCACCCTTTACATATTAACTCTTGGTTCTGGATACTGTTGGAGTCGCCCTCCAGATTATCATCTCGGGACAGACGGCAATAGAGCGCCGTGATCTTTTGGTTTGGCTGTAACATATTGACCTCCTTCATAAAATGCCAAACCGATTGAGAGATTGCAACCATACAATACCCTCAATCGGTTTGTTTGTCTATGCGAACCTGTTTTTCAGGCGGAAATATTTTTTGCGTCCTGCTCCAGGTCGATGACCTGTTTCATAAGATCGACCGTAGATTGCGTTCCTCCGAAACTGAATTCCGCGAACACAATGTACTCTCTGCCGCATACATGCTGTCGGCGGCTTTTTATAATCTTGTCGTCCCTTTCTTCCACTGCGGTATCCCGCACTGCCTTGGCAGAGGGAATATCCTCATCTCCATGCTTTTCTTCACTGTAGGAGCGGGGACGCTCATTGTATTTAAATTTATACGCCATATCGTTCCTTTCCCCTGACGCTACAGTCAGGCAACAAAAATAGCAAACCGTTACATGGTCTGCTGCTGTGTTTGTTCTGCCTGCTGATCTTCGGTCCACTGCTGTTCTGTAGATGATTGCTCATCCTGTGTGAGCACCATGGCTACGCCGGCCACCAGTCCGATGACAGCGCCGATATTTTTGGCTTCCTGTTCTGCCTGGATACGGCGGTAACGTTCCTCGACATCTTCGTTACCATCATCCAGTAACGCTCCAGTTACCGCCAGACCATACAGTCCAGCGTGGAGCGGCTTCATAGAAACAGGTTGCGGATGTTGCTGACCACTGTCGCTGTGCCATACCCCATCCCCAGCAGTGCCGCCACGATGAGCAGTACCAGTACGATCCATTTGGCCACTACGATCAGGTCGAAGTCCGGAAGCCAGTCCAGCCATTTGCAGGAATGCTTTTCTTTCTTCTTCCCAGCCTGTTCCAGCAGAGTGGTCATCTCCGTCAACGATTTCTGGATCTCCGCCATGCTGTTCTGCACCGCTGTCAGGTCTGTGTGTGATCTCAGGTTCGGAAGATACTCCCGCATTCCACGCACTCCCACCCGATGGATTCTGTCTTCTGTGTCAGCATCGTCAGAGCCTCCGGCAACGGACACTGGATGACAATGGGCGTGATCGGTGAACTCGACTCCTGCGCTGTCGGCTGCGGTGAAGGCTCGGGCCGGTTCAGGGTCATGAGCTCGTCCATAGATAATTTCTTCTCTGATCCTGAATTCATATTCCATGTTCTCCTTTAGATATTTGTCACCGAACAGCAAACGGTCCCGACACTGCCAGCCACTCGGCGTGGTATAGGTGATATTCTTTCGGGACTTTTCCCAGCGAACCTTGTAGCCCTCGCTCTCCATCAGCGCAATGAACTCCTCGCGGTTGGAAGCGTGGCGCATACAGTCATTGATGATATTCATGAGCTGCAGCTTCTTGCTCTGACCGCGGGCCGCCGTGTGATACTCTCCGATGGTCATAGTCTTTGTTTTCTGCTTTTGTTCCCTGGGTTGAAATACAGGAAGTGAAAACTCCTTGCAGACCATGTCGTTGCGTTGCCGCAGTTCCTGGAGCTGCTCCTTTGCGATATGCAGTTTCCGTCCGGTATCGAAATTGACTGAGTTGATGAGGAAGTGGGAATGGATGTGCTCACGGTCTGTGTGGGTGCAGACCAGAACTTCGTATCCCTCATAGTACTCGGCCAGCTTCAGCGCGGCCGCGTGAGCGGTGACCGGGTCGACTGCTTCGCCTTTCGGGAAGCTCTGTACCATGTGATAGAACAGTACACCGTCCGTCTTGTGGTAGAGCCGCTTGGTGGTCATGAAATCCGCGTAGACAGATTCCGGCTGACAGTTGATACCTGTGACCAACTGCTGCCCCTCGAACTCGGTCTTTTTATCCTGCATGGTATACCGCATCACGGCGCTCATGCATCCGGTGGTTTGGCCCCGCTTGTAGTTTGTGAAGCTGATGATAGCCATAGCTTACCAGCGCTTTCGTTCAAGGATCATCCGAACGGCACCACAGAGTTCAGAGAACGCCCGACATACGCTTTCCAGATCGATCACGGTCACTCGTCCCATGTGCGCCAGGGTGACGAGCTGGTTCAGATTTCTGCCGATGGACTTCAGCTCCTTCAGCACTTCTTTCAGGCCGTCGATGACCACCACCTGCTTTCCCAGGCAGCAGGCAGTGACGTAGTCGCTCATGGACATCCCGGACTGCTTCGCCAACTCCTTGATGGCCTCCCGGTCTGTGGACGCCATGCGGGTGCTGAATTTAACATCTTTTTTCATGTCGTTTCCTCCAAATCGTAGATAAAGCGGGTCCGGGCTTCTGCCCGGAATTCATGCGGAAGTCGGGCAGCGGCGTTGCCGCAGACCAGACAAACGCGATGCTGGCCACCTCCAAGGAGGTGATTTCCCTGCACCGAACACCCGCGCTCCGCTTTCGGCCACAAATGGCCACAAACGGCGTTTCTTTTTCCCTGCGGGTGTTTACTCGCCATGCCCGGCAATCTCCCGCAAATCGCCGCACAGCGCCCCAACAGGGTCAACAGGGGCGACCACAGGTACACCCTGGGCATCGTCACTTTCGGCACGGCGCAGCTCGATGAGCCGCTTCCCGTTGCTGCGGCGCACCATACCGGAAATTCCGATTTTGCTTAGCGCGTCAAGGTTTTGCAGGATCAGGCGGGACACTTTCTTAGGCGAGATACGCTCCATACCGACAGGGTCGATTTTTTCAGACAGCTCTGTGGGAGTGCCGATAAATTTCGTACGGTCGCGCATCAGTTCAGAGACCAGATAGGTGATCCGGTCGCCCAGTAGCTCCGGCTGCGTTCTGCTGTCTGCTACCATCTCCCACATATTTTCAACGTTGCGTTCCAGAGACAACTCCCGGTATTCAATGTCACGACCGATGCAGGAGAGCTTCGCCTTACCGCTGCCGCGCCGATCTTCCACCAGAGTAAAACTGGAATCCACCGCCCCGCTGATGGCTGTCGTACCGGAGATGCGGTTGAACACATCATCGGCAGTTTCCTTTCGCAGATGATGGATCAGCAGGATGGCGATGCCGTGCTTGTCCGCCAGCCGCTTCAGCACGGACAGGTCCCGGTAGTCATTGGCGTAGGTGGCATCGTGGACGGGGCGGACCATCTGCAGCGTATCGACGAGGACCAGAACAGTATCCGGGTGAGCTACGAGGAAGCCCTCCACCTGCTCCTCCAGCCCCTGGCCGATGGGAGCGCACTCCGTACAGAAATGGACGCTGTCCGGCGCGTCCTCTGTGATCTCGAAGAGGCGGTTCTGGATGCGAAGGACGGAGTCCTCCAGGCAGAGATAGAGGGTGGTGCCCTGCTTCACGCTCATTCCCCAGACCGGTTCTCCCTTGGCCACCGTCACCGCCAGCCACAGGGCCAGCCAGGACTTGCCCACCTTGGGTGAACCCGCCAGGATATGCAGACCCTGAGAGATCAGCGTGCCCACCACAAAATTGGGCGGCTCCAGCGGACGGTCCATCAGCGTCCTACCGTCCACCGTGACCAGAGGACGGTCCATTTTGTTGCTCATAGTCAGTACCTCCAATTCAAAATATCTGAATACAAAAATCTCCCACCTCGAAAGAAGTGGGAGTAGTATTCTTTTAGAGGAGCAGTGCCCACAGGACTTTTGAGCATCCCCTTGCCCCTCTGCTTGTATTGTGGTGGAAAAGATGGTATCCTGATAAAAAGCATGGACAGATTAAAAATCAAGTAGGACAAATTATTGCAGAGGAGGGGGCCAGCGGAAATGGAGGGGAGCATCATATTCTATACCTACGGCAGCACCTTGGAGCTGAACGGGCAGCAGTTTGAGGCAGGCAGGCTGACCGAAGATCTGCTGAATCTATCACCGGATGACTACCACCCCCTGCACGAACGGATGGTGCGCATCCGTACCCTTATGGACATCTACGAGTATGTCCGCAAGAGTGAACTTTGGTGGAAACTGAATGATGAGATGGAGCAGCTCTGTCAGGAACTTCGCCGATATACTGTGTTCCGCTTGCTACCGGACGATTGCTATGACGCTTTCTTTTCGGTGATACGGGAGATCACAGGACAGTTCAGCTTGTTTCCTCCCGAGGAGCACAGCCTTTCAGAGGATGATCAGACAAAACTTCTCAGCGCCTCAGCGGAAGAATTCTTCCAGAGCGATGATGGGGACAGCGATCCTGAAATCTCCTTGGGACTGCTGGATCTGTTTCGTCGCAGAGAGGGCAGCGAGGAAAAGGGCGAGTTGTTTTATTACGAGATGTTTCGCCTCCTGGGAGCGTGCGAAGATACCTGGAGTGCCTACAAGAAATACATCGACCGCTACATGATGTATCTTCACGACATCCGTGCCTTTGTTCCTACCATCCGGAATTTCATCAAGTTTATCCTCTCCACACTCACGACCAATGGGCCGGAAAGTTATGCGGCAGCGCTCTATGGTTTCTATAACGATGATCGCACCGCAGAGAAGCTGATCGTCAACCCCATCACTTACCACGGGGACTGCTACAGGAGACACGATGAATATATGCTCTCCTATGTCCCGCGGGAGCTGCCGGACGGCTCCATGGCCATCTGTCAGGAGCATGTGACGGACAGCTTACAGGCGCTGATGAAGGCAGACTATATGCTGGCCCTGAATAGCGGACACAACATCCGCCGCTGCATCATCTGCGGGAAATACTTCATGCTGAAGAGCGGCGTCCACGCTTTGTACTGCGAAGGGGCCTGTCCCCACGCTCCTGGCTACACCTGTCGGCAATTTGGCACGGTGGAAGTTCAAAAGGAACTGGCAAAGAACAACCCCAAGGTGAAGGCCAAGCTGACTGCCTTTTCCAGGATCACGAAGGATATGCAGCGGGGAGCTATCTCTCAGGAGGATGCCAGAAGAGCCAAGGATCATGTGCGAGACCGGCTCTACGATGCGCTGCGCAGCCCGGATATCTCTGTTGAGGAGTTTTCTGAACAAATATCTACTGCGCAAGTGTATGAATATTGCCGCATCACCAGAGTGAGCAAGCCCCGAGGGCGTCCACCGAAAGCAAAGGCGGGTGGGACCCATGACCAATGAGGAATTGGTCCGCCGATATTACGGCGGTGATGAGCGCGCGCTGGAGGAGTTGTACCGCAGGAATCTCGGGCTGATCCGGCGCATCGCCCGGGAGACTGCCAGAGAGTTCAATTGTCTGCATATGGACAGGGAAAGACCGGGAGAGTTGTCCGGCTATACGAAAACGATTCTGGAGGATCTTTGCGGCGAGGGTGCGTTGGAATTTCTGACACGGGTCCAGAGCAGAGAATACGATGAGAGCCGTGCTGTGCTTGCCACCTACCTGTACCCACATCTGAAAGGCCGGATGACCCGTTGGCTGGAGCAACATATCGGAAATCTTTCTCTGAGCAAGCACGAGATGGATGCTGTCCGGCAGGCACAAAGGCTATATCATTCAGGTCAGTTCAGCATCGAAGAGATCGCGGAGAAAATGGATGTCCTTCTGGAACAGGCTGTCAAGCACATCCGTTACAACACCCATTTTGTTGGTGTCAATGATCTTATCCCTGGGAGCTATGACGGTGATCCCTTTGAGCGGCTGATGCCTGGGAATCTCTCTGTTTCTGCGGAGCAGGTCGTGTATCGAAAAGTCTGCATTGAGCTGCTGCAGGAACTATTTGATGCTCTCCCGAAGAAGGACAGGGACATCCTCGGAAAATTCTACGGCGTATTCGGATTTGAAAAAACTTCGCTGAAGGAAATCGGCATGTACCACATGATGAAGGAGTCCGCCGTTGAAAAGGCAAAGGAGCGTGCTGTCACAAAGCTGAAAAAAGCCTATCCGGGTAGCAGGCTGCAGATCTGGAGGAATGTTCATCGTATGATACGCAGACCGATCCTGCCAGCGAAGGATGACAGAGCACTGCGGCGCAGCTTCACGACTTCGACCCTACGAAATCAGGAGTCTGGAAGATCGTAGTTTCGATACAGTCTGGTGAGAATTTTGCGCAGACAGGAGACCGCAACAGTCCCCTTTAGGACATGTTTAGGAAAAATCAAGAGTCATACTCGCTTTTTTATACGTTCCGTGCTATAATGCAGAAAAACACGAAAGGCCGGCAACTATGGCTACACATATTTTAGTCGTCGATGACGAGACTGCGATCGCAGATCTGGTGGAGGTCTATCTGAAAAACGAAGGCTTCACCATCCACAAATTCTATAACGCCTCCGACGCCTTGGCTTGTGTGCGGACGACACGCTTGGATCTGGCGGTGCTGGACGTGATGCTGCCGGACATGGACGGCTTTACCCTCTGCCAGCGCATCCGGGAGGACCACCTGTTCCCCATCATCATGCTCACCGCAAAGGTGGAGGATATGGACAAGATCATGGGGCTGACCTTGGGAGCGGACGACTACATCACCAAGCCCTTCAATCCTCTGGAACTGGTGGCCCGGGTCAAGACTCAGCTGCGCCGCTACACCCGGTACAACCCCAGGGAGGGGACAGTCCAGGAGGTCACCGAATACGACTTTCGAGGCCTTCAGATCTCCAAGGCCACTCACAAGTGCGTCCTGTTCGGCGAGGAACTGGCCCTGACGCCCTTGGAATTCTCCATTCTCTGGTATCTATGTGAGCACCGGGGGAATGTGGTGTCCAGCGAGGAACTGTTTGAACATGTTTGGGGCGAGGCGTTTATGGACAGCAACAACACCGTCATGAGTCACATCGCCCGGCTACGGGAAAAGATGCACGAGCCCAGCCGAAAGCCCAAATTCATCAAGACCGTTTGGGGGGTGGGGTACACCATTGAGTAAGAAAGGAAATACCCGCAGCCGCCGGAGATCTTTGCGCATCTGGGGCGGCTACCTGCTGGTCCTCATGGCTTGGGTGGTCGCAGTGATGGCCTTGGCATTCCTGGGCTTCATCATCTGCGCCAGCATCACCTGGCAGCCCTCGCCGCTCTACGACTTCCTGAATTGGGTTCGAGACTACATCGTTCTGGTCTGCATCGTCACAGTGCTGGCGGGCTGGGTGGTCATCAGCTTCTATTTTATCTCCAAGCCCATCAAGCAGCTGGACGCGGTGGCCAATGCGGCAGAGCAATTATCCCGCCCCAGTGAGGAGCCCATCCAGCTGCCGGATTCCCTGGAGGACATCTCCATCCAGCTGAATCTGGCCCGGGAGCAGGCTCTCCGGGACGCCCGGGCAGCCCGGGAGGCAGAACAGCGGAAAAACGACCTAATCGTCTATCTGGCCCACGACCTGAAAACGCCCCTGACCAGCGTCATCGGCTACCTGACCCTCCTGCGGGATGAGCCTCAGATCTCCCCGGAGATCCGGGCCAGGTACACCGGCATCGCCCTGGAGAAGGCGGAGCGGCTGGAGGACCTCATCAACGAGTTCTTCGACATCACCCGCTTCAACCTCTCTCGCCTGGAGCTGGAGCGGCAGAGCGTGGACCTGACGCGGATGCTGGAGCAGGTCGCCAGCGAATTCCGCCCCATTTTCGCAGAATCGGGGCTGTCATGCAGCCTGGATCTGCCGCCCAAGCTGCACTATTCCTGTGACCCGGATAAGCTGGCAAGGGTCTTTGATAATCTCCTGCGCAACGCGTCTTATTATAGCCTGCCGGACAGCACGGTGGAAATTGCCGGACGGATAGAGGCCGGGAAAATCGTACTCACCTTCTCCAATGCGGGAAAGAACATCCCCCAGGAGAAATTGGACCGGATCTTTGAACAGTTCTTCCGTCTGGACAGCTCCCGCGCCACCCGGACAGGTGGTGCGGGCCTTGGCTTAGCCATCGCCAAGGAGATCGTGGAGCTCCACGGCGGGACCATTCGGGCGGACAGCACCGAGGATCGGATCACCTTCACCATCTGTCTTCCGTCAGACCATTCAGAAGCGCCGTAAGAAAATCACAAGAATTTCGCAGAAAACTTGCAAGGCATCCGTTGGTAGATAGACAAGTATGAAACGCCTGGTTCTGGTACCATTTCAGTATCAGAACCAGGCGCTTTATTTTGATTAGGAGGTCTTATCCCATGAAAACCATTCTCGTTCTCTTCGGCGGATGCTCCACGGAGTACGAAGTTTCTCTCCATTCCGCCTATGCGGTGCTGTCCCACATGGACCCCGCCCGCTATACTCCTTTGGCTGTGGGCATCACACGGGAGGGGCAGTGGCTCTGCTATACCGGCGACCTCTCCCGGCTGGAGGACGGTACTTGGCAGCAGGCGGCAGACTGTATCCCCTGCACCCCGCTGGTGGAACGGGAGGCCCACGCTTTACTACTGCTGGACGGCTCCGGCCGCCGTCTCCTCTTTGACGCGGTATTCCCAGTCCTCCACGGCAAGAACGGCGAGGACGGTACGGTACAGGGACTCTTTGAACTGGCCGGGGTCCCGGTCATCGGCTGCGGGACATTGTCCAGCGCCTTGTGCATGGACAAGGACCGGGCCCACCAGCTGGCGGCCCTGGCCGGCATCCGGGTCCCCCGGAGCCACGTCTTTCATTCCGGCGATGATTTCAGCCGGACCGCCCAGGCAGCGGAGGAACTGGGATACCCGGTGTTTGTCAAGCCGGTCCGGGCCGGTTCCTCCTTCGGTATCACCAAAGTCTCCGGGCCGGAAGAGCTGCCCGCCGCCATGGGGGAGGCCTTCCGCCACGACAGCGCCGTGATCCTGGAGGAGACGATCCCCGGCTTTGAGGTGGGCTGCGCGGTCATGGGCAACGAGGAACTGACCGTGGGTCTGGTGGACGAGATTGCACTGTCGGAGGGCTTTTTCAACTATGAGGAGAAGTACACCTTAAAGACCTCCGCCATCCACTGTCCCGCCCGCATCCCGCCGGAGAAGGCGGCAGAGATCCAGGCAGCGGCAAAAACCATTTACCGTGCCCTGGACTGCCGGGTATTCGCCCGGGTGGATCTGTTCCTCACCCCGGATGGGGAGATCGTCTTCAATGAGGTCAACACCATCCCCGGCTTCACCGCCCACAGCCGCTACCCCAGCATGATGCAGGGCATCGGCATTTCCTTTGGGGAGCTGGTGACCCGCCTGATCGAGTTGGGGGTAGCGGGATGAGAACCGTGTCGATTCCCCGGGAGCAGATTTTTCAGGGGCCGCTGGTCCTGGTCAACCGGGCGCATCCCCTGCATGAAAAAGAGCGATCTGCGCTGACCTCGGTGGACCCGCACCACCCCGACATTCTTCTTGAAAGCCGGGCACGGCAGCTACTGTCTGCCTGTATCCAAAAGGCGGGGGGACAGCGGGAGATCGTGCCGGTGTCCGGCTGGCGGAGCCAGCAGGAACAGCAGCGGATCTGGGACGACTCCATGGCGGAGCATGGGGAGACATTTACCCGCCAGTATGTGGCCCTTCCAGGATGCAGTGAGCATCAGACCGGCCTCGCCATCGACCTGGGGAAGGCTGCCGGATACATCGACTTCATCCGGCCTGCCTTTCCCTATGACGGCGTCTGCGGAAGATTTAGGCGTCTGGCGGCCCGGTACGGCTTTATCGAACGCTACCAGCGGGGCAAGGAGGAAGTCACCGGGATCTCGGCTGAGCCGTGGCACTTCCGCTATGTGGGGGCGCCTCACGCCCAGCTGATGGAAACCAACGGGCTGTGTCTGGAGGAGTACCGGGACTTTTTGCGGCAGGGTCCCCGGAGCGTCGCTCTGGAAAACGGCCGCATGGCCCAGGTGTTCTATGTGCCCGCCGCCGGAGCCGTCACAGAGGTGGAAGTGCCGGAGGGCTGCTGCCAGATATCCGGCGACAATGTGGAGGGATTTATCCTGACATGGTGGGGGGATACCCATGAGAACGGCTAAGAAAACCGTCCCGACTTTGGACCTCTTTCGTCTGGCGGCAGTCCTGCTGGTGGTGATGAACCACACCTCGCCCCTGGCGGATGTGTCTGCCATGGCTGATTTCTGGCTTACCCGGGTACTGGCCCGGGTGGCAGTCCCATTCTTTCTGATGACCACTGGGTACTTTCTGAGCCGGAATCACTGGGCTGGTGTGGGGCGGCAGCTGAAAAAGCTCTGCCTGCTCTACGGCGTCTGCATCCTTTTGTATCTGCCAGTGAATCTCTATGCCGGCAGCTTCACCGGTCCGGCGGATGTTTTGCGGAAACTGCTGGTGGACGGCACCTTCTACCACCTGTGGTATTTCCCGGCGACCATTCTGGGCATCGTCATCGCCCGGTGGCTCAGCCGGCTGGGCCTGCGGGTGGCTCTGCCTGTGGCGGCGCTACTCTATCTCATCGGTCTGGGCGGGGACAGTTACTATGGACTGGTTTCCCGGATCCCGCTGCTTCGGACCCTTTACGACGGCATTTTTACACTGTGCGGCTATACCCGCAATGGCCTGTTCTTCGCGCCACTGTTCCTTCTGCTTGGGGCCGCCGGAAGGCGGTGGAACCAAAAGCTGTCTCTGGCGGGCTTCTTCCTCTCTCTGGCAGCCATGAGCGCCGAGGGGCTGTGGCTCCATCGCATGGATGTCCAGCGCCACGACAGCATGTACCTCGCCCTCCCCCTGTGCATAGTATGCCTTTTTTCTCTGCTGCTGGGCGGAAACAAGGGCGAGTCCAGGAAAGTCCGGGAATTTTCCACAGCCATGTATGTGCTCCATCCCCTCTGCATCGTACTGGTCCGGGGAGCGGCAAAGCTACTGGGACTGGGAGAAATGCTCATTGAAAACAGTGTTCTCCATTTTATTGTGGTGCTGGCGCTCAGTGCGCTGCTCTCCGCCCCTTGCCTGCTGAGGCTTCAAAAGAAGCCCAGCCCCACCGCTCGGGCCTGGCGGGAGGTGGATCTGGCGGCCCTTGGGCACAACGCCCAGGTGCTGCGGAACACATTGGCCCCGGGGACAGAGCTGATGGCGGTGGTAAAGGCGGAGGCCTACGGTCACGGCGGGGCAGTGACCGCCCGCACCTTACAGCGAGCGGGCGTCCGGGCCTTTGCCGTGGCCTGCCTGGCCGAGGGGATTGCTCTGCGAAAGGCGGGCATCCGGGGGACGATCTTGATCTTAGGTTATACCTCCCCGGAGGAAGCTCCGCTCTTGACACGATGGCATCTGACCCAGACGGTGGCGGATATTGACCACGGGCGGGCCTTGGCAGCCAGAGGGCGGCGTGTCCATGTCCATCTGGCCCTGGACACGGGGATGCACCGGCTGGGCATCCTGGCGGAAAACCGGAAGGAGATCCTGGAGGCATTCCGGCTTCCAAACCTGGTAGTGGACGGTGTCTTTTCTCATCTATACGTCTCGGACAGCCTGGAAGCCGAAGATGTTGCCTACACCCAAGAGCAGCTGACCTTGTTCTATGATACGGTGGCCTGGCTCCGAACTGCCGGATATGATCCCGGCAAAGTTCATATCCAGTCCAGCTATGGACTTTGGAACCTCCCAGCTCAGCCCTGTGACTATGTCCGGGCTGGAATCGCACTCTATGGAGTTCGAAGCGATGATGCGCCTGTTCAGCGAAGCCTTGACCTGCGGCCGGTTCTGTCTCTCCGGGCCAGAGTGGCCAGTATCCGCACTGTGCAAGCCGGAGAGAGCGCCGGGTACGGGCGGGTCTTTCAGGCAGAGCAAGAAACCAAACTGGCGGTGGTCACCATCGGCTACGCGGACGGTCTATCCCGAGATCTGCCTCAGCGGGGCGGCCAGGTGCTGATTCAGGGCCGGCGTTGTCCTATGGTGGGGTGGATGTGCATGGACCAGTTGCTGGTGGACGTCAGCGATCTTTCGGAGGTCGCTCCTGGCGATACAGTGACTATTATCGGCCGGGATGGCGGTCAGGTGATTCGGGCAGAGGAACTGGCTGCATGCTGTGGGACGATTACCAACGAACTGCTCTCCCGGTTAGGCATGCGGTTACCCATTGTTTCTGGTTAAAGAGCGGTAGGGAATTTTACAAAGATTCCGGTTCGGATTTCAACATGAATATACCTTTAAACAGGAATAGCCACCAACCACGATGAAATGGTTGATGGCTATTCCCGTTTGGTCGACACCAAGAGATTCTCTCAATCGGTTTAATCTGGTGTTTTCAAGATGTCCTTATGAGGAGTCGCCCTTCTCTCTCTCTTTGCTTCTTTCTCTCTGAAAAAATCAACACCGGCGTTCAGCCGGAAGATCATCACATACAGGAGGAACAGATTATGAAAGCAGTTATGAACAGGGAAACCGTCGAGGTCAGCATCAAGGAGCATCTGGCGCAGCTCATCAGCAAATACAACGCCTCTCAGCAGAGCCTTGCCGATAATGTCCGGGCGCTGAATCAGAAGTACAAAGAGGACGTGCAGGAGAAAACCTACACGCCGGAACATCTCCGCGAGGTCTACGAGGAAAACAAGGCCGCTCTGCTGGCCGCAGCTGCTGAGAAAGCGACGGCACTGAATGCTTCGGTGCGTGGCGTTGTTGAGCATCTGAGCGGCAAGGCGGTTCCCGCGCTCAGCGCATCCGAGAAACCCGCTGACTACGCCGTGAGAATCAGCAACGCCTTGCAGTTTATCCAGCTGGAGGGCGCAGCTATCAGCGACGAGACCGCCGCGCAGATTCTCCGGGACTTCACCGGTGATATGGAAATCATGCAGCGGTTCCGTTCCGTGCTGGAAAAGCAGATCGCGCCCAGTGACCGGCAGATCGCTGACCAGTACGGCAACACGACTTTCCCGCACACCTTCGGCCAGCTCTTCAAATACGAGAAGTTCCGCGACGCTCTGGCAGAGCTTCAGGAAATGGCCGATACGCTCTTTATCCGCAAGCTGTCCCAGACAGAGACCGAATACCTGCACGGTGCTACG
>OKUA01000635.1_pt1 | contig 25314 bp, 30 predicted proteins | sample 1606501 | NCBI WGS metagenome assembly OKUA01 (sample SAMEA3879608, study PRJEB24766) | human gut metagenome | biome: human-associated habitat; feature: feces | place: USA | collected 1985/1987
TGTTTTTAGAAGTAATAATCATATGTATGCTCAGATCATCGACGACACTGTTGGAAATACTCTGGTTGCGGCTTCCACTCTTCAGAAAGATGTGAAAGCAGAACTTGAGAAAACAAACAACGTTGAAGCAGCAGCATGCCTCGGAAAAGTAATTGCCGAGAAAGCAAAAGAAAAAGGTATTACAGAAGTTGTATTCGACAGAGGCGGCTTCATTTATCAGGGTAAGATCAAAGCACTGGCAGACGCAGCAAGAGAAGCCGGGCTGAATTTCTAGGAAGGGAGAACACAGATGAGACAGGAACGCATTGATGCTAGTCAGATGGAATTATTAGAAAAAGTGGTATCAATCAAACGTGTTACCAAGGTTGTTAAAGGTGGTCGTAACTTCAGATTTACAGCTTTAGTTGTTGTCGGAGACGGCAATGGTCATGTTGGTGCAGGTTTGGGAAAAGCTACTGAAATCCCGGAAGCGATCCGCAAAGGGAAAGAAGACGCTATGAAGAAAATGATCGAGATCACATTCGATGAGAACGGAAGTATCACACACGATGTACTCGGAAAATTCGGAAGTGCATCCGTACTTCTGAAAAAAGCTCCGGATGGTACAGGAGTAATCGCCGGAGGTCCGGCTCGTGCCGTGATCGAGATGGCGGGAATCAAAAATATTCGTACAAAATCTCTCGGATCAAACAATAAACAGAATGTCGTACTTGCTACGATCGAAGGACTCAAAGACGTTAAGTCTCCGGAAGATGTTGCAAGACTTCGCGGCAAATCGATCGAGGAGATCATGGGCTAAGACGATAGAAAATGTTGAATAACAGATTCTATCCTATCGCATAAGGAGGTAAGATTGAAATGGCAAACTTAAAAGTTACGTTAGTAAAGTCTACAATCGGAGCCATACCAAAGCATAAAAGAACAGTTGAGGCTCTTGGTCTCAAGAAGACCGGCAAGACAGTCGTACTGCCGGACAATGCAGCTACCAGAGGTATGGTACAGCAGGTAAAACATTTAGTGAAAGTAGAAGAAATCTAATAGTAAGGAGGCGCCACGATGGATTTATCAAACTTAAGACCGGCAGAAGGTTCAAAACACAGCGATAATTTCAGAAGAGGCCGTGGACACGGTTCAGGAAATGGCAAGACCGCAGGTAAGGGTCATAAGGGACAGAAGGCTCGTTCCGGAGCTCCCAGACCTGGTTTCGAAGGTGGTCAGATGCCTTTATACAGACGTATTCCTAAGAGAGGTTTCACTAACAGAAACACTAAGGAAATCGTTGCTATCAATGTAAGTGCTCTGGAGTGCTTTGACAACGGTGCTACCGTTGATGTAAACGCATTGGTTGAAGCAGGAATCATTAAGAACCCCAGAGATGGAGTTAAGATCCTTGGAAACGGAGAACTTACCAAAAAGCTTGATGTAAAGGTAGATGCTTTCAGCGCATCCGCAAAAGAAAAGATCGAGGCTCTTGGTGGAACTGCTGAGGTGATGTAATGCTTACAACACTGAAAAACGCATTTAAAATCAAAGAAATCAGACAGAAGATTCTTTTTACACTGGGAATGTTAGTTGTGATCCGTATCGGATCACAGCTTCCCGTACCCGGGGTGGACACGAAGTTCTTTTCTCAATGGTTTGCCCAGCAGACAGGCGGTGCGTTCAGTTTCTTTGATGCCATTACGGGCGGTTCTTTCCTGAACATGTCTATTCTGGCATTGAACATCAACCCTTATATTACATCTTCCATTATCATGCAGCTGCTTACAATTGCTATTCCAAAGCTGGAAGAAATGCAGCGTGACGGTGAAGACGGCCGTAAAAAAATGGTTGCCATCACCAGATACGTTACCGTAGCGCTTGCACTGATCCAGTCCACAGCAATGGCAATCGGTTTTGGCAGACAGGGCTACTTGATCGAGTTCAACGCTCTGAATGTAATTACCACGATCACAGCACTTACCGCTGGTAGTGCTTTCCTGATGTGGGTTGGTGAACGAATCACAGAAAAAGGTATCGGAAATGGTATTTCCATCGTACTGGTGATCAACATCATTTCCCGACTGCCTCAAGACCTGAGCAACCTGTTTGAGCAGTTCGTATTCGGAAAAGCTCCGGCAACCGCAATCCTTGCAGTAGTTATCATCTTCGCAATTATTATTGCCATGGTGGTACTGGTTATCATCTTAAATGATGGTGTGCGCAAGATTCCGGTACAGTATGCCAAGAAAATGCAGGGCAGAAAGATGGTCGGCGGACAGACTTCCAATATTCCGTTGAAAGTAAATACTTCCGGCGTTATTCCCATCATTTTTGCACAGTCCATTATGCAGTTCCCCATTATTATCTGTTCCTTTATCGGATATAACGGAACCGGCGTATGGGCAGAGATCCTGAAAGGTCTGAATTCCGGTTACTGGTGCAAACCCAGTCAGCCGATTTATTCCCTGGGACTTTTGCTGTACATTGTATTGATTGTATTTTTTGCATACTTCTATACATCCATTACATTTAATCCTTTGATGATTGCCGATAACATGAAGAAGCAGGGTGGTTTCATCCCCGGTATCAGACCTGGTAAGCCTACCAGTGATTATCTGAACAAGATTCTGAATTATATCGTATTCATCGGTGCGATCGGCCTGATCATTGTATCTGTGATCCCGTATTTCTTTAACGGTGTGTTCGGCGCAAGTGTATCCTTCGGCGGTACCAGCCTGATCATTATCGTAAGCGTAGTACTGGAGACCATGAAGCAGGTAGAATCTCAGATGCTCGTTCGCAACTACAAGGGATTCCTAGAAGATTAGTAGCATAACAGTAACCGGATGGTTTGTAATCATCCGGTTATTTTTGCATTATTGTATTATAGGAAAATGTATTGCAAAAAAGCCGCATAAAAGTTAAAATGTAAATGTTGGACTGTATTTGTAGCTTATCTATAGAAAGAGCAGAGCCTGTAGCAACAGGCAGATAGGAGCAAAGATGAAAATTATCATGTTAGGCGCACCCGGCGCAGGTAAAGGTACCCAGGCAAAGATGATCGCTGAAAAGTACGGAATCCCTCATGTATCCACAGGCGATATTTTCCGTGCAAATATCAAGAACGGAACCGAACTTGGTATGGAAGCAAAGAAATACATGGATCAGGGACAGCTGGTTCCCGATGAACTGACTGTTAAGATCCTCTTAGACAGAGTAGCACAGGATGATTGCAAGAACGGTTATGTACTGGATGGATTCCCCAGAACCATTCCTCAGGCAGAAGTACTGGACAAGGCACTGACTGAGCTGGGAGATGCCATTGATTTTGCAATCGATGTAAATGTTCCCGATGAGAATATCGTGAAGAGAATGTCCGGCAGACGTGCATGCCTGTCCTGCGGCGCAACCTATCACATTGAGCATATTCCTCCCAAGAAGGAAGGCATCTGTGACAAGTGCGGACAGGAACTGGTACTGCGTGACGATGATAAGCCTGAGACCGTACTGAACCGTCTGAAAGTTTATCATGACCAGACCCAGCCTCTGATCGAATTCTATACCAAGAAAAATGTATTAAAGACCGTAGACGGCACCAAGGATATGAAGGAAGTATTCGCAGATATCGTAGCAATTCTTGGCTAGGAAAAGTCCGGATCACTGATCAGCAGCAGTAAGGTCCGGAACAGAAAGGTGAATAAAATGGCAGTAACTATCAAATCACAGCGTGAAATTGAGTTGATGAGAGAATCTTGTAAGATTCTGGCGGATGTATTCAGCGAGATGGAGAAGGCAGTACACCCCGGGGTATCCACTCTGGATATCAATAACCTGGGAGAGAAACTGATCCGTGCCCATGGCTGCATTCCCAACTTCTTAAATTACAACGGATATCCGGCATCTATCTGTGTATCCGTGAATGATGAAGTCGTACATGGTATACCTCACAAGGATCATATTCTTCACGAAGGTGATATTGTAAGTCTGGATGCAGGACTGATTTATAAAGGATACCATTCCGATATGGCACGTACTTTCCCGGTAGGGCAGGTAAGTGAGGAAGCAAGACTTCTGATGGAGAGGACCAAAGGAAGCTTTTTTGCAGGAATAGAGATGGCAAAGGCAGGCAATCATCTGTATGATATCTCCAATGCCATTGATGCCTATATCAGGCCTTTTGGCTACGGAATCGTAAGAGATCTGGTAGGCCACGGCATTGGTACCAGCTTACATGAGGATCCCCAGATCCCCAACTTCGCACAGCATAGACGTGGACTGAAGCTTCAGGCCGGTATGACGCTGGCAATCGAGCCCATGATCAATATCGGAAGACCGGATGTGGCATGGCTGGACGATGATTGGACTGTAGTTACCGAGGATGGATCCCTGTCTGCACATTATGAGAATACCATCCTGATTACAGACGGTGAGCCGGAGATCCTGACCATGTATTAAGGAACGGGTCACGGCAGACCCGGAGAAGAAAGGTAAGATTTTGATATGTTAGGAGAATTTGCAACTTCAAAGGCCGGACACGATAAGGACAGACTGTACATGATCGTCGGTGAAGAGGAAGAATGGGTCTATCTGTGCGACGGAAGGCTGCGCGGTGTGGAACATCCGAAGAAGAAAAAGAAAAAACATATCCAGATCATACATTCTTCGGCAGAGGATGCGTTGATACAAAGCATGCAACAGAACCTTCCGGGGGAGAAAGACGAGATCAACAGACGAATCTGTAAGACCCTGGAAGCGTATCTGTGTAATAAGTAATATAAAGCAGTAAAAGTAGTAAAGAGTAGAAAGCTATGGAGGAAATTTATGTCTAAAAGTGATGTAATCGAAATCGAAGGAACCGTTGTGGAGAAACTTCCCAATACCATGTTCCGTGTAGAACTGGAAAACGGACACAGAGTACTGGCTACCATCAGTGGTAAGCTTCGTCAGAACTTCATCCGTATCCTTCCCGGAGATAAGGTAACACTGGAACTGTCTCCCTACGATCTGAGCAAGGGACGTATTATCTGGAGAGATAAGTAAATACCATCTGGAGAGAAAATAGCTATGGCTAAAAAAATACGTAACTTTGCTGCCATTCTGGCGGTCAGTGCGGTAGTGGGAACGATACTGTTAGTACTGGTATTCTTGCTTCCGGTAGGACCTATGAGAAAGAATGTGGAGAAAAGTGTCGGGGATATGCTGAAGACCGGAGACGAGATACCGGAAGATGCATTTTCGCAGTACCTGTGGAAAAACAGAGAGACCTACACCGATGCTATTATGGTGCAGAATGCCATAGAGAGATTGTCGGACAAAAATGCCTACGAACACGCTATGTGGATGTACCACTATGATCTGGAAGAGGATGTATGGACACCGGAGGATTCTCTCAAATCCTTCTGTGAATCCCATGAGAACGTCAATAACATGTATCTCCACATTTATGCGAGATACTGGCACGGCTATCTTTTATATTTAAAGCCGCTGTTACTGTTATTTTCCTGGCAGCACGTGGTATGGCTGGAGCTGGCGGTGCAGATCGCGCTTATGATCTGGGTGCTGGTTACGGCAATCCAAAAGCAAAATGCAGGTGTCGCAGTCGTGACTCTGGGAAGTTTTCTGTTTATGAAGCCGGTGCTGGTTCTTGTATCACTGACCATGTCAGTGTGTTGGATCTTGACGCTTCTGGCGGTGGAATACATGCTGTTACATCATGACAGACTGCACGAAAAAGGACAATATCCGGAATTCTTCCTGATCGTGGGAATTCTGACGTCTTATTTTGATTTTCTGACGTATCCCGTTGTTACTTTGGGAATTCCTCTGTGCTGTTACTTCTTATTAGAAAGTGATCGCCTGTGGAATAATATCAAAAGACTGACCGGCTTCAGTGTAAGCTGGGCAATCGGCTATGCGGGAATGTGGGCAGCAAAATGGGTCATTGCAGATCTGACATTACATACCGGTACGATCAAGGATGCTATCTGGTCCATTATCGGCCGTACCGAAGCTATTGGCGGCAGACCCCGGATGAACGGGGGGTTCTATGTCATCGGACTGAATCTTCAGGAATATCCGGCCTATATTGGAATTGCTGCAGGAGTGCTGGCAGCGATAGCGATAGGAATGCTTGTGATGATAATCGTCACGGGCAAATGGAAGGAAATATTTGCACAGCTGGTTCCCGTAGTACTCACAGCTGCAATTCCCTTCGTCTGGATCATTGCAGTACAACATCATTCAGCATTGCATGCGAGATTTACCTTCCGAATTTTAAGTGTTGCAGCGGCTGCGGCTATCACTTTTATCGTTTTGAATGTAAAGCAGGCAAAAAAACAACAAAAAAGTCAAAAAATATTAAAAAAAGCGCAATAATACGCTTGCAAAGGAAAGACCGTCATGCTATAATGTAAGACGGTCTTTTTTGAAAGGAGGGTTTAACATGAAAGTTAGATCATCAGTAAAACCGATTTGCGAAAAGTGCAAAATCATCAAGAGAAAAGGACGCATCAGAGTAATCTGTGAGAATCCGAAGCACAAACAGAGACAGGGATAATCACCGCTTGATCGTCATTTGATCAGGTATGTGAGTTCTTGTCCGGTTATTATGTGCGGCTGAATTGATAATATCAATTTTCATAATAGATTTGGATAGAGCTTACGGGAGATTACTTGTTGATACCACGGTGAAAAGAATTTCTAAAATTATCGTCGTGGAAAGATCGGATCGTGTCCGATTGGGTGAGAGCCCCAATCAATTAGTAACTATTGGGCGTACAATTAACAGACCAAAACGTACGCACACACAACGAAAGTTGTGAGCGCAGAAATGTTGCGCAAAGCGTAAGAGATTACGCAGGAAAATGGAGGAAACGTAAATGGCTCGTATCGCAGGTGTAGACTTACCTAGAGAAAAACGAATTGAGATCGGTTTGACCTATATCTATGGAATAGGCAGACCTACTGCTGACAAGCTGTTAGCAGAAGCAGGTGTAAATCCTGATACCAGAGTGAGAGATATTACCGATGATGAGGTAAAGAAGATCAGTGAAGCTATCGAAAAGCTTGGCGTTATGGTAGAAGGTGATCTGAGAAGAGAAATCGCTCTGAATATCAAGAGACTTCAGGAAATCGGCTGCTATCGTGGTATTCGTCATCGTAAAGGACTTCCTGTTCGTGGTCAGAAGACTAAGACCAACGCAAGAACTCGTAAGGGACCTAAGCGCACGGTGGCAAACAAGAAGAAGTAATTAAGATCGTAATGTAACTGTGAGAGGGAAGCAAATGTAAGCATCCCCAGGAAATGAGAAAGTAGGTTAGTTTAAAATGGCTAAAAAAGTTGCAAAGAAAGTAACAAAAAAGCGTGTAAGAAAAAACGTTGAACGCGGACAGGCACATATTCAGTCTTCTTTTAACAACACAATCGTAACGTTAACTGATGCTGAAGGTAATGCTCTTAGCTGGGCAAGTGCCGGTGGTCTTGGTTTTAGAGGTTCAAAGAAATCTACTCCATATGCTGCACAGATGGCTGCTGAAACAGCAACAAAGGCTGCTCTTGTTCACGGATTAAAGTCCGTTGACGTATTCGTAAAGGGTCCTGGTTCAGGACGTGAAGCAGCAATCAGAGCTCTGTCTGCAAGTGGACTGGATGTCTTAAGCATTTGTGATGTAACTCCTGTACCTCACAATGGATGCCGTCCTCCTAAGCGTCGTCGCGTTTAGTGAGAAATCGTCAGAAGACGAAACAATTAATTTTAATGAAGTAACATTAGAACAAGTTGGATGAAAGTGCCGCATTGCGGCACTGTAAACAACCCTCGGAAGTCACTTCCGAAGTATAAAGAAGGGAAAATAAAAAAATGGCAGTAAATCGCGTACCTGTACTGAAAAGATGTAGAGCCCTTGGCCTTGAGCCTTCTTACCTGGGCTATGACAAGAAGTCTAACAGAACCTCTGCAAGAGCAGGCAAAAAGGTATCTGAGTACGGACTTCAGTTAAGAGAAAAGCAGAAGGCTAAGTTCATCTATGGCGTTCTGGAGAAGCCTTTCCGTAACTACTATGAGAAGGCTGATAGAATGAAGGGCATGACCGGTGAGAACCTGATGACCCTGTTAGAGAGCAGACTGGACAACGTAGTGTTCAGAATGGGCTTTGCAAGAACCAGAAGAGAAGCAAGACAGATCGTTGACCACAAGCATGTACTTGTAAACGGTAAGTGTGTAAACATTCCTTCTTACCTGATCAAGGCTGGCGATGTTATCGAGATCAAGGAGAGCGCTAAATCCATGCAGAGATACAAGGATATCCTTGATGTTACTGCTGGAAGATTAGTACCCGAATGGATCGATGCTGATGTTGAGAACTTTAAGGGAACCATCAAGAATCTGCCTACCAGAGAGATGATCGATGTTCCTGTTGACGAGATGCTTATCGTCGAGTTGTACTCCAAGTAAGTTTTATGTAACCCCAATGAACATTTCCTGTGGAATATTATTCCATGGGATATTGTTCGTAAGAACATGTCAACATATAAAGTTCGCAAAGGAGGGTATTGGCAGTGTTTGATTTTGAAAGACCTAATATTGAGGTTAGCGAGATTTCAGAAGACAAAAAGTATGGTAAATTCGTAGTAAAACCCCTGGAAAGAGGCTATGGTATTACTCTGGGTAACTCCCTGAGAAGAATCATGCTGTCTTCCCTGCCCGGTGCTGCAGTGAGCCAGATCAAAATTGAAGGTGTTCTTCATGAGTTCAGTTCTATTCCCGGCGTAAAGGAAGATGTATCTGAGATCATCATGAACATCAAGAGCCTTGCGATCAAGAACAACAGCGAGACCAACGAGGCTAAGACTGCATATATCGAGTTTGAAGGCGAAGGTGTTGTAAGAGCTTCTGATATCCAGTGTGATCAGGATATTGAAATTCTGAACCCCGACCTTGTAATCGCTACTCTGAGCGGTAAAGATACCAAGCTTTACATGGAGTTAACTATTACAAGAGGCCGCGGCTACGTAAGTGCCGACAAGAACAAACACGAAGATTTACCAATTGGCGTAATTGCCATTGATTCTATCTATACACCTGTAGAGAGAGTTAACGTTACGGTAGAAAATACCCGTGTAGGTCAGAGTACTGATTTCGACAAGCTTACATTGGATGTATACACCAACGGAACCCTGGCTCCCGATGAGGCAGTCAGCCTGGCAGCTAAGGTGCTCAGCGAGCATCTGAACCTGTTCATCGACCTGTCCGAAAATGCTAAGACCGCTGAGGTTATGGTAGAGAAGGAAGACGACGAGAAGGAAAAGGTTCTGGAGATGAGTATTGACGAGCTGGAGCTTTCCGTTCGTTCTTACAACTGCTTGAAGAGAGCAGGTATCAATACTGTAGAAGAGTTAACCAATAAGACTTCAGAAGATATGATGAAGGTTCGTAACCTCGGACGTAAATCTTTGGAAGAAGTTCTGGCTAAACTGAAAGAGCTGGGATTACAGCTGAACCCCAGCGATGAGAACTAATTTCAGCTGAACATAAAAAGTAAGATTTCCGTATCCGGTAAGCCCAAAGTGTTCGGATGCGGTTTATCTCTAAATGGCAAAAAACAACGCATTCGGTAAGTAAGTCCAAAGTGCATGGCCGGATGTACCATGAATGGAGAAAGGAAAATTATCATGGCAAAGTACAGAAAACTCGGCAGAACATCTGCACAGAGAAAGGCATTATTAAGAAATCAGGTAACTGCAGTGATCAACAACGGCAAGATCGTTACCACCGAAGCTAAGGCTAAGGAAGTACAGAAGATCGTTGATGGACTGATCGCTCTGGCAGTAAAAGAGAAGGATAACTTCGAAACTGTTAAAGTTACCACCAAGGTTGCCCGCAAGGACAAGGACGGCAAGCGCGTAAAGCAGATCGTTGACAAGGAGACCGGTAAGGTCCTGGCTGAGTCCCATCGCGATAAGGATGGCAAGCTGGTTAAGATCGAGAACGGTGTTACCGTTACCGTATACGACGAAGTTGAGAAGGAGATCAAGAAGGATCTGGCTACCAGATCTCATGCACGCCGTCAGATGCTGAAGGTTCTGAACCCTGTAGTTGAGGTTCCCGCTGATGCAGCAGGCAAGAAAAAGAACACCAAGGAAGTTGACCTGGTTGCAAAGCTCTTCGATGAGTATGCTCCCAAGTATGCTACCCGTAAGGGTGGTTACACCAGAATCGTTAAGATCGGTCAGCGTAAGGGTGACGCAGCTATGACTGTTGTTCTGGAGCTTGTTTAAGCTACGAGCAAAGTAAGGATAAAAAGAGACAACCGCTAGGGAATGCTTGCATTCCCTAGCGGTTGTCTTTTTTTAGACTTATTTGGCGACAGCCGTACAATGAGGGGATGCTCCGCATTCCCTCGTTGCTTTGCGGATTACTCCACCACCTTCTGGAAGTGCTGATAATCCTTGCAGGAGTTCCAGTGACCTCCCCAGGTGAAACCATGTTCCTTAAATAACTGATAGCACAGATCGTTTTCGTCAATTTTGTAGGGGAAGGAAGAGGTTCTGTCTGCATAGGCGGAAGCGTTTGCAGGAGATACCTTTTCGCTGCCATCCTTATTGTAAGTAATATAAGGATTATAAAAGGGATTGATATCGATCGCCAGCCCTAATGCATGCTTAGACAGGGAGGAAGTTCCTTCCACCGGGCGGTAGTTGAAGCAGGAGGTATTGTTATCCTCCATAGATGCGAGGTCATCCCCATCATATTCATCGATCAAAAGTACCTTTTCCAGCTGATATTCATTACAATACAGCTCGTAGAAGATTTCTGTCAGGTCCTGCGCGATCGCCTTGTTACAGATTAATTCCCCTTCTGCAGGATTTCCTTCAAAATTATAATGCCTTATATGTACATAGCGCAGATCGTCATAGCTGATTTCGACAGATTTCAACAGTGTTTCCGAAGAACTATCAGAGTTATCCACAGTGGCTGGATAAGAAACACCTGTTATGTATCTCTGTAATTTTTCCGATAACGGCTCATAATAGAAGCCGTCGGACAGCGTGGTCCGCTGGTCGGTCAATAGCTCTCCGTTCAGGGAATAACCGGTCAAAACAGTAGTTTCTGCCATGGAAGATCCTTCCTGCAAGTTTTCTGTCGCATTTGTATTGGAATTGTCGACGGCCGGTGTAGGTTCCGGGGTAGGTGATGGCTCTGATGTCTGATAAGCCAGGGAAGGATTGTCCGCCGCATAATCCCCCAGAGTGTAGGAACTGTGTTGGGATACCCTTAGCAGTCCTCCGGCCACGACAGTGATGAGCGCAAGGATACCCACCATCTTCCATATTTTATTGCGATCGATCGGATTCATAGAATGCCTCCTCGTTTTATTTTCTGAAATGTTCTACAATAGAAAGATACAACCATAACTATAAAGGTTTTTGGAAAGCAGTACAAGAGATTTTGAAAAAGTCGGGTCAGTTCCCTGTTAAGTGTTGTAAATCTGTGCATAATCTAGTAAAATAGGAACGATATCTTGCAAAAGCAGAAGACAGCTGATTCTCCGGCACTAAGCGAATATGGAATGGAGATTATTTATGGAGATCATTAAAGCAAATAATGTAGTATATGAATATATTCGACGGGATGAAGAGGGAAATGTGGAAGGGATCACAAGAGCAGTGAATGATGTTTCTCTTGATATAGAGCAGGGACAGTTCATAGCTATCCTCGGACATAACGGTTCCGGCAAGTCTACTCTGGCAAAGCATATGAATGCCATCTTAAATCCGACAGAGGGAACACTCTGGGTCGATGGTATGGACACGAAGGATGAGGACAACATCTGGAAGGTCCGTCAGACAGCCGGCATGGTGTTTCAGAATCCGGATAACCAGATCATAGGACAGGTAGTGGAAGAAGATGTGGGATTTGGCCCGGAGAACATGGGGATCCCCACGGAGGAGATCTGGCAGCGTGTGGAAGAGAGCTTACGCGCGGTAGGTATGTACGAATATCGAAAGTATTCCCCGAATAAGCTGTCCGGTGGGCAGAAGCAGAGAGTGTCTATTGCCGGAGTACTGGCCATGCATCCCAAATGCATTGTATTAGATGAGCCAACTGCCATGCTGGATCCCAGTGGACGTAAGGAAGTCATCCGTGCAGTCCGTGGATTGAATCAGGTGGAAGGCGTTACGCTGATCCTGATCACTCATTATATGGAAGAGATCATTCATGCGGACAAGGTATTTGTCATGGATGAGGGAAAAATTGCCATGCAGGGTACCCCCCGGGAAATCTTTTCACAGGTGGAGCAGCTGAAAAAGCTACGGCTGGATGTGCCGCAGGTAACGCTGTTATCGTATGAATTGCAGAAACGCGGAATTCCGCTGCCGGATGGCATATTGACAAGAGAAGAGCTGGTCAATGCACTGGGCTATGGAAAAACCGACAGGAAATAGTGGCGGGGATGGCAGCGAATGAAAGTACCCGGGAAAGGATCGAAAAAATGTCTATCATATTAGATCATGTGAATTATGTATACGGTGCAGATACACCGCTGGCAGTTCATGCCCTGAACGATGTCTGCCTGAAGATACCGGATGGACAGTTCATCGGTATCATTGGGCATACCGGCTCCGGTAAGTCCACGCTGATGCAGCATATGAACGGATTGATCCGTGCTACCGACGGACATATCTATTTTAACGGAGAAGATATCTACGACAAGGATTATGATATGAAAAAGCTCCGCAGCAAGGTAGGGCTGGTGTTCCAGTATCCGGAGCATCAGCTGTTTGAGATCGATGTATTCAGCGATGTTTGTTTCGGACCGAAGAATCTGGGACTGGATAAAAAAGAAGTGGAGCTTCGTGCATACGATGCTCTGAAAAAAGTAGGACTGCCGGACGAGCTTTTCTATCAGTCACCCTTTGAACTGTCCGGTGGACAGAAGCGTCGTGTGGCGATCGCCGGAGTACTGGCAATGAAGCCGGAAGTGCTGATCCTGGATGAACCCACTGCCGGGCTGGATCCCAAGGGAAGAGATGAGATCTTACAGCAGATCAAAAAGCTGCAGACCGAGACAGGACTTACGATTCTGCTGGTATCCCACAGTATGGAGGATGTGGCGGAATACGTAGACCGTATTATTGTGATGAACAAGGGAAGCGTCATGTATGACGATACCCCGAGAGAAGTGTTCAAACATTACAAAGAATTGGAAGAAGTAGGACTGGCAGCACCGCAGGTCACTTATATTATGCACGATCTGAAGGCAAGAGGTGCAGATGTGGACGTGGATGCCACGACGATCGAGGAAGCGGCGGAAGAGATTGCCAGAGTCTGGAAAGCAAAGCACAGTTAAGAGAAGCATGAGGGAAGATGCGGGTTCTGACCCGGAAGGCGAAAGCGGGCGGAAACCCAGTAAGGAGCAATATGCTTAGAGATATTACATTAGGACAATATTATCAGACAGAATCCGTGATACACAAGATGGATCCCAGAGTCAAGCTGGGAGGTACTCTCCTGTTTATCATATCATTGTTCTTTTTTAAAAATTACGCGGGATACGTGATCGCAGCCCTGTTTCTGGGGATGGTGATCCGGCTGTCAAAGGTACCGTTCAAGTTCATGGTAAAAGGAATGAAGACTATCGTCATGCTGATGATGATCACGGTGGTATTCAATCTGTTTCTGACACAGGGCACACCGTTATTCACAATCTGGAAGCTGACCATTACGCAGGAAGGTCTGAAGATGGCCATTTCCATGGCAATCCGCCTGACACTGCTGATCATTGGATCATCCGTGATGACACTGACTACTACACCGAATAACCTGACGGACGGTATGGAGAAAATGATGGGACCCTTAAAAGTATTCAAGGTGCCCGTACATGAAGTGGCCATGATGATGTCCATTGCGCTTCGTTTCATTCCCATTTTATTAGAGGAGACGGATAAGATCATGAAGGCACAGATCGCCAGGGGAGCGGATTTCGAGAGCGGCAACATTTTCAAGCGTGCCAAGGCCATGGTGCCCCTGCTGGTGCCTCTGTTTATTTCTGCGTTCCGCAGAGCCAATGATCTGGCTATGGCTATGGAAGCCAGATGCTATCGCGGTGGCGAGGGCAGAACGAAGATGAAACCGTTAGTTTATCATAAGAGAGACTATATTGCGTACGGCTGCATTGTGGCTTATATGGTGGTTAGCATTGTGGTGGGACGTCTGTCGTTTCTGCCGTAAAATGCAGTTGTGGCAGTAGCAGCGGGCGATATGCTGAAAGGCCTGGAAAAGACAGGACAGAAGACATATGACAATGAACAGATGATTAGAGAGAAAGCAGGTGAGACACAGTGGAAGCGGAAAAGGGAACACAACTGGAAAAAACAACAAAACGTGTCCGCCTGACCGTGGCTTATGACGGAACGAATTATCATGGCTGGCAGATCCAGAATAACGGTATTACGATTGAGAGTGAGCTGAACCGCTGTCTGACGGATTTGCTGAGAGAACCTGTCGAGGTCATCGGTGCCAGCCGGACAGATTCCGGGGTGCACGCACTGGGGAATATCGCTGTGTTTGACACGACCAGCCGGATGCCTGCGGAGAAAATATCGTATGCGCTGAACCAGAGACTTCCGGAGGACATCCGGATACAAAAGTCCGAACAGGTGCCGGATGACTGGCATCCTCGCAGATGCGACAGCCGCAAGACCTATGAATACCGGATCTACCGGGCACAGTTCCCCATGCCGGTGAAACGTTTGTATTCGCTGTTTACTTATTATGAACTGGATGTGAACCGGATGCAGGAAGCGGCGGCTTATCTGGAGGGAGAACATGATTTCAAAAGCTTCTGTCAGACCGGCGCCCAGGTGGAATCCACCGTACGCACCATCTATTCCGTGGAAGTGGAAGAGCAGGGAGAAAATGATCTGGTGATCCGGGTCTGTGGTAATGGCTTCTTATATAATATGGTGAGGATCATTGCCGGAACCCTGTTAGATATCGGACAGGGCAAGCGGGACCCCATGGATATTTTTACGATCCTCGAGGCAAGAGACCGCAGCACAGCGGGGCCTACGGCACCGGCCCATGGGCTGACTCTGATGAAATACGAGTTTCTGTGATCGTTCAGCCTGCGCCATTCGCAAAGTCGCGTTATGACGCTTTCCGTTACTACGTGACTATCTTTGCTCATATACCGGCGCCCGGCTCATAGAACGTCAAAAACAGTGCTTTGTGTGCAAGCACCCAATCGCTGATTCTGCCGTTCTATGGCTGAACTATAAAAAGTTTAAATTTAATCTTGACACGCATTGAGTGGTATCATATAATATATGACTGTGACAGTGTTTCAATATGCTGAGTCAAAGCCCCGACGAAGCATTGAAATATAGTATTCAACCGTTTTGGAAAGAAGTAAAATGTAGCCGGACATCTGCAGATTACCATCGGACCAGAACACTGAAAAAGTCGATCACGAATCGGCGAAAGTAATATGGAGGGAACATAATGAAAACATTTATGGCTAGTCCAGCTACAATCGATAGAAAATGGTATGTAGTAGACGCTACTGACATGACCTTAGGCCGTCTGGCATCTGAGGTTGCTAAAGTGCTGAGAGGCAAGAATAAGCCTATCTTCACTCCTCACATCGACTGCGGTGACAACGTTATCGTTATCAATGCTGAGAAGATCAAAGTAACCGGTAAGAAGATGGATCAGAAGGTATATTATCATCATTCCGATTACGTTGGTGGCTTAAAAGAAGCTACCCTGAGAGAAAAGTTAGCAAAGAAGCCTGAGCAGGTTATCGAACTTGCAGTTAAGGGCATGCTTCCCAAGGGACCTTTAGGAAGACAGATGTTCACCAAGCTTCACGTATATGCAGGACCTGAGCACAAGCATGAGGCTCAGAAGCCTGAAGTACTGACATTCTAAAGGACTGAGAGGAGGAAAATAAATCATGGCTAAAACAGAAAGATACTACGGAACCGGTAGAAGAAAGAAATCCATCGCCAGAGTATATTTAGTACCCGGTAATGGTAATATTACAATCAATAAGAGAAGCATTGATGAGTACTTCGGTCTGGAGACTCTGAAGGTTATCGTTCGTCAGCCTCTGGCAGCTACTGAGACTGCTGAGAAGTTCGACGTTCTGGTTAACGTTCGCGGTGGCGGATACACCGGCCAGGCTGGTGCGATCAGACACGGTATTTCCAGAGCTCTGCTTCAGGTAGACGGCGATTTCAGACCCGTTCTGAAGAAGGCTGGATTCCTTACCAGAGACCCTCGTATGAAGGAAAGAAAGAAGTATGGTCTGAAGGCTGCTCGTCGCGCACCTCAGTTCTCAAAGAGATAATCGACGGATCAGACTATATCAAAAGGTTTACAACCCCCCGGAAAATCAAGGCTTTCCGAGGTTTTAATAGTTTTCTGTATTCGATTGGAATTATCGCTTGCGTAACTGGGAAGGCTTGATTTTGCTGGGTTCTTGGAATGTGGTGTTGCAAACACGTTACAAACGCAGGACTACTCATTACTCCTCAGAACACCTCTGAATTATCAAAGAGGGAGATGGATTAAACAAATATGTGTCTCCCTCTTTTTTATCGCAACATCATTCTATCCCTGTTGTATTTGAAAATGTATATGTACTCTTCTGATATATCCACTTGTTTCTAAATAATTTGCAAATGCGATTTCAAAATTTTTATTCTAAAATTTCTATAATTGCATGTTCAACTTGATGCTCTTTTATTTTGTCAATGATTATATGCATATTTTCTATTTCCAATTCTATTTTTGTATCCCCATCCTTTGGTACCATACCAAATTTTTGAAATACAAATCCAGTAAATGTGTCACAATCTTCTGCTGTAAATGTAACACCTATAGCGTCTTCAATATCACTTAATCGTATATTTCCTTTCACTTCCCACTTGTTATCACTTATTCTTATAATAACAGTTTCTTCTTCCGACGATATTGGTTCAATATCGTTTAAATCGCCAACAATTTCTTCTAATAAATCAAAAAGAGTCACTATTCCAACCACTCCACCATACTCATCTAATACAATCGCCATAGATTGCTTCGATTGTTTCATATTTTTAAAAAGCACATCTGCTTTTGTAGTTTCCATAACAAAGTATGGTGCAGAAATTGCAGAATCTATAACCATATCCTTACTTTTTTCTTTTAATCTAAAATAGTCTTTTGCATTTAAAATACCAATAACATGATCTATCGAATCTCCACAGACGGGATAAAGGGTATGTCGTGTATCGTGGATTGTTTCATCCCACTCCTTCACATCATCAGACATCCATAATATTGTCACATCTGTTCGATGTGTAGCAATCGTACCAGCCATAATATCATTAAATTCAAAAACATTTTGAATAAATTCTTTTTCTTGATGATCTATTGTTCCTTTTTCACTTCCCGAATCAACAAGCATACGTATTTCTTCTTCACCCACTTGATCTTCCGCTTCATTTGGATCAATACCACAAATTTTCAAGACAATATTTGTTGATAGTGAAAGAAATGAAACGATTGGCTTAAATAAGATAGAGATTCCCGTAACCAATCCTGAAATCCCCATTGCCAGTTCTTCAGATTTTTTCATTGCGATTCTCTTTGGAACTAATTCGCCAAAAACCAACGTGAAATATGATAAAATCAATGTAATCAATATAACAGCTATGGTATCTAAAGTAGAACGTGGAATATTCACTCCCATTCCAATAACCCAATCAACTAAAGGTTCTGAGAAATTATCTGCTGCAAAAGCACTTCCTAAAAATCCCGACAACGTGATTGCAACCTGAATTGTCGCAAGAAATCGTGCCGGCTCTTGTGTTAATCGTACTAATCTCTTTGCCCGACCATTACCTTGTTCTGCCATTCGTTCTAGCTTTGTTTCATTCATTGATAAAACAGCAATCTCTGCACTCGCAAAAATCGCGTTTAATATAATTAAAATAATCTGCACTACTAAAAGAATAAAAATTGATGTACTCATAAATAAAACCTTTCCACAATAAAATTATCTAAATATCACACTTACTTAAAAGCAACAAAAGACATGGTCTATGTTCCGAATACATAGTCCATGCCTTGCGATATATAAATAAAAATTCTATTGAATTGGTTCGCTTCAGAATCATTATCACTTTCGTCCATGTTAAATATTCCTCCTTAAATAATATTGTTGTAGAGTATAACAAAAAGCCCTAACATAGTCAATCTGAAAATAGTAAAAGTTATGTTAAATTTATGTAAAACATAAAATCCGATTATTTTTAATTTCTTTGTGAAATTCAATTTTCTTTATCCTCAATTAACATCATTTTAAAGCAAAAAGCAAGCCATTTTCAGACTTGTTTTCCATCATATCACTTTCCTTATTGATAAATCATTTCTTTATCTACAATCTCCCTTGCACACGCTTGTATATTACTCATTCTCCCTATCCATTCTAAGGTATCATCTGCCTTTAGCTGTTCTGTAATTCCCTGTGCCTGTTTCATCTGCTCTACAATCCTTTCAAAGCGTTCCTGTGCCTGTTCTTCTATATCAGCCAAATAATCATTTAGCTCTCCACTTGTAAGCAGATTCAAATATATACCTCTACGATATTCTTTCAGATAGCGTAAATGTCTTTGTCCCCATACGCCTATAAATCTCTGTTCTTCTTCCTCCGGCAAGGTAAGACAGGGGATAAGATAATCCCCATGTCTGATATAAGTGCCGCCCATTTCTTCAAATATTGTTTTCTTCATAATCGTTTCCACCTTTCTTATCGTTCTCTATCCATAGATTTTTTCTTAACTGACCGTTTCGTTTGCTGTCTGCCTTCCTGCTGATAGTAGTGCAGCTTTTCCAGTACACTCGCTTTTTTCGGCTGTTCTAACGGTTTCTCTTTCTTCTGTTCCGTCTGATTTTTCCATGCCCTTAGTTCTTCATTATATTCTATAATCAGTTCTTCTGCCTTGTTATAAACCTTCTGAAAGGCTTGCACATTGGGATACCCTTCCCGTTTTACTATCTGTTCCAAACTCTTGTGCAGACGCTTTTCCAAATCCTCTAACAATTCAATTCGCCCTTCCAGAGATTTTCTCTCTTTGCCTTTAAATAGTCCTCGTAACTCTGACAGTTGCTTTTTCAAAGAAGAAATATCCTGCTGTGTGCGTTTTATCTCCATGGTCTGTCTCTGCAATTCGTACATGAGCTTCTGCATATCTTTCCATTCCTGCAAATCAATCTTTGGTACAGGTTTCGGCAGTAGTTTAAATTTGAAAATTACCTCCTGCAAAAAGTCTTTCGCACCTCGGATAATTTGCCGAAACATATCCGGCAGCCAACCGTGTGTCCTGATAGATTGCAGCGTTTTATCTGTAATTTTTTCCCGCTTGATTTTCAAAATATCTTCTTCAGGAATACCCTCAACCAATGCCACATCAACTGTCCGATTCCATTCCTGCCTTGCCGCATTGTCTGCCTTTATCTCCTCTGCTTTCGGATTGTTCTTTCCTATTTTCTTGGTTGCCAGATATACGCCGCCCTGTTGGAATACGGATAGTTTTTCTGATTCTTCTTTTACATATCGGTTGATCGTATCGGTAAACAACTCTTTGGCTTCTTTGGTAAAGGCTTTGTTCTTAAACCATTCATCCTTTTTCGTGAAGATATGGCTTTCATAAACTTCCCCTTTAGGGATAATACTGCATCCCGCTCGAAGATTGCCCTGCTCGTCTAAAACCTCTTTCTTTGTACGTCTATGCTTTCCCTGCTCATCATAAAACATATTTCGGGTAGCAATCTTCACTTCGGGTTGTTCCAACATTTTCCGTTCACTGAATACCAGATGAATATGATAATTCGTCTTTGTCTTGTTGTGATGAAGGGCTGCGCTGCACTCCACACCATATCTTTTATGGAAAGTTTCCGTAAAAAGTCTTACCACATCATCTGCCCTGTACTGAACAAAACTTTCGGGAAGTGCAATAATAAACTCACGCCCTTCGATACATTTCCCTGCTGAACCACTCGCCTTAAAGTCCAACTGATTTTCTCTTGCAAGATTTTTCCAAAACTCCGGTGTTGCCCCTTCTGTCTGATAGGTCGCATAGAGATATTCCTGTCGTTTCGGATTGGAGATATAATCAATCCTTCCTGCCACATCGGACAGCTTGCTTTGTCTGATAAATGAATGTCTGCCTATAAGCATCCTCCTTCCCCGGCTCTCGCCGACTTTATTGTGAGTAGGTGCATAGGCACCTGTTTACGAACCTATCCGCCTGTCGGCGGTTTGCTCCCGGCAGGGCGAAATACACAGAGCATAAACGAAGTTTGTGCGATGGGTGTATTTCGCTCTCAAACGCCGAGGGCTTGTTTTTGTTTAACAAAATCCGATTACTTCTCGGACTCACGCTTAGATTTATGGGCGTATCCGCCCTTTTGATCTGCCCGTATCCGGGCTGCTTTAACATCTCTAACACTCCCTTCTGCTAAAAAATAAAATAATTTCAAAAATCACACGTATAAGCGTATAAACGTATCTTTCATACTTTTCAGAAACCTGTAATCCATTGATTTTCCTAAAGATATACGCTTATACGCTTCTTTGGAAAATTCTTTTTTATCTGTATCTCATCTGTATCAACGATAGCTGTCTATGCGTATCTGCGTATGGATTCCCTGAAATCCTCTGGCATTTTTTCCATTGTCTGAGGGAATGTTGGTAGAATAATGAATGTGATATTTCTTTTCATTTTCTTTTAAGTACCCTGAAAAACTTTTTGCACTCATAGGCTTTTCCGTATTGTCCTCACACCAGCGGCAGTATGCTTGATAAAGATTCTTAGAAGTCGCCGTTGTATTTTCTTCCAAACGGATATACCCTGATGACTTCATAAAAGCGATAATGTTATTCCCGGATTCCATAGCTTCGTGTAGATTTTTCTTTGCACGTTCGCTGATGGTAAAGCGGTATTTATTTTTCAGTAATCGTTTCAATCCCTCCAGACACCAGAGAAAAATATCGTCTGCTTCTCTTTGCAGTTTCTCAATCAGATAGGGATCATCTACTCTGTCTGGCGGCACATCTTTGACCGTAAGGATAATCTGTCTGCGGTAAAATCCATAGGAACGATCATGCAAAGCACTCAGACTCCCGTTTCCAAAACAGAGAAATCTGACATATAAATTCCCCTGTACGCTCTGCTTTGACTTCCTTTCCAAATCCATCTTATCCTCCAGAGTGACTATGGTTTTAATGTAATTGGTGTCTTTCAATGCTTCCAGTTTCATATCATCATCCACCATCAAAAGTCGGTATTCCAAATCCGCCCTTGCGAAACGATTATGTTCTACTTTCTGAATATTACTTACATTCATATTCGTTCCGAGAATTTTTCTCATAACCAAACCAATACGGGATTTCCCCTCCCCACCTTTTCCTAAGATAATCAATAACTTCTGTGCCTTGTTGGATGGAATTAAACAATATCCCATATATTCCTGCAAGGTAGGAATATCATCTTCCTCCAACAGTTCTGAAAGAAATTTCAGCCACCGTTCCGGCTTTGCTTCTTTCATTTCATAATTTACAGGCAAGCGGTTTAGGCAAAACTCCTTTTTTTCTGTAAAATCTCCATTCAAAAAATAAGTTCCATTCTTCACATGGATACGATCCATTTGCACCAGAAGTTCCTCTGAATAGGCTTCCAGTTTTAGAACCTCCAAAAGCTGTTTTACTTTCTTGGAAATTCCTTTCGTAAGAACCGATTTTACCATTCTATAGATTTCTTTTTCTACTTCGCTGTCTGGCAGCATTCCATCATAACTGAAAAAGATACCGTTGATACACTTCAATGGCATTCTTTTCAGGAAATTTTCACAAAATACTACCTCATCAATCTGCCCACCCTCAAACCATTCCTGAGAGTACGACTTAGAGTTCATTTCCCTCTGATCCAATGCTTCTTCCAGTCTGTTCCTTGTTGTTTCGTCTATATTCTTCCATTCGTTCTTCAATTCTTTTCACATCCTTCCCACTATCCAGTAAAAATTCAATTCTGTCCTGTAACTCTCCAAACACCAGTAAATCCAGATAGTAATTTATCCTTTCTGTCTGCTGACAGGCTTCTATAAATTCTGCTTCCCATTCTTCGTCTGGCCTTTTAGGTGCATGGTTCACTTTCCATTCTTCCAGCAGATGAAGATAATCCGATAAAATGTGGATACTTTCCCGTTCCCATTCTTCAAATTTCTTCTCGGTCTGGTACAACGTTCTTTTCGGTTTTTCTTTCTTCTTACTGGCATTCCTTTTCTTTGAGCTATCTGTAAAAATAGGTATCTGAAAATCTTCTGCCAGTTTCTTTGCTGCTTCTAATGGTGCAAGATGAAAGAAATCTGCCACAAACGTGATCACATCCCCTTTCGCACCACAGGCAAAGCAGCAAAATCCTTTGTCTACTTTCATACTGGGATGCCTATCATCATGAAATGGGCAACAGACCATCCCGTTTTTACTGACTTTCAATCCGTACTGCTCGGCGGCCTGCCTTGCAGTTACGTTTTCTTTTACTACTTGAAAAATATTCAATTCGACTCCTTTAAAATTTTCGTTGTATTCTCTCAGAGCCTTTGATATACTGAATTTGCGAGATAGAGTTATCAAAAACTCTGAGAAGTTGTCCTTGTGTTACGCAAGGGCTTTTTCTTTTCCCTGCTTTTTTACCTCTCCATTGAAATATCCAGTTTCCTCCCATACTTTACGATCAGAACAGTAATAACTGAATTCATTGGAATCGGCCATCTTCATTGCCACTCCAAATTTCAAAATTCCCTGCTGTATTCCGATACGAACGTAATGAGCATCTTTTCCGATTGCTTTTGCAATTTCCGTAATCGGCACATTTCTTCCCGTAAATGGCGGCAATTCTACATATAATCTTTTATCCATTTTCCACATCCTCCTTTACAATCTGACTAAGTTCTTGATCTAAAGCTGTAGCAATTTTATATGCCACCTGCGGTGTACAGCTCTTTCCTGATATAATGCAGGAAATCGTCTGCCTTGACACTCCACTTAACTCAGCCAATTTCTTAATTGTTAATCCTTTTTCTCCCATCAAAATCTGCATTTTAAATACGTTTATTTTCATTTTATTTCTCCTTTCTTTTTTAATATGCACTTTTAATGCGTATTTTCATTATATGCACTTATTCTGCACATGTCAATACTATTTTATATAAACATGCACTTGTAATTCGTATTTTTCTATGATATGATAAGCGTGAGGTGAATAATGATGAGTAATGAGAAGTTACATAACAATCAAATCGGACTTAGAATCCGTACTGCTCGAAAAGAAAAAGGTATCAACCAAACAGAGCTTGCAAATTTGTTAGGGAAATCGCTTCGCACAATCCAAAAATATGAAAGTGGAGAAATCGAAGTTTCCATTGCTATGCTCAATGAAATCGCAAAAGTTTTAGACTGCGAATCCACATATCTTATAGGATATGATACTGAGAGAAAACCTTTAGAAAATCTTTCTGATATTATGAATTTCTTATTTCAGTTAGATAAGATAAAGGAACTTGGCTTCAATATCGAAGTCAAACGACCACCACATTATGATGGATGGGAATGTGCTATTACTTTTAATGGCAAAGATGTTTCTACGGAGTTAAATCAGGATCTCTGTCTATTCTTGGAAGAATTTGAGGATAAACGAAATGAAGTCAAGGACTATCAGACAAGTCTCGAATCTTATCAGAAGTGGCAGGATAAAACACTTGCTTATTACGCAAATGCAAAACTGACCGAAAAAGAAACGGAAGAAATCTCAAATGAAGAACGAATCCAAAGATTTCAAAAAATTATGAACAAGCGGTACGGTAAGAAAGAGTCCTAATTTTTAAGGAGGATTTTTAGAATATGAAATTACCGAACGGCTACGGAAGTGTAGTAAAACTATCTGGAAAAAGAAGAAAACCTTGGATGGTTCGTAAAACCACAGGCTATCGTATCGATCCAGTCAAAGAAAAGAAAGTAAATGAATATATCATTATTGGATATGCCGCCACAAAAACAGAGGGATTGCAAATGCCGGCTGATTATAATCGTAATCCTTATGATACGAAGGCAGCCAAAATGACTTTTGAGGAAGTGTATGAGGAATGGTCTAAGAAAAAATTTCCTACGGTATCCGAAAGCAATATCAAAGGATACAAGGCATCTTACAAAACATGTGGCATTCTTTACAACCGAGTTTTCAAGGATTTAAAACTGGCAGACTTACAACAGGTTATTGACACCTGCGGAAAGAATTTTCCCACATTGAAGAAAATCAAAATCCTGTTCAACCAGTTATATGAATTTGCATTAAAGAATGACATCTGCAATAAAGATTATTCTACTTTTGTTGAGATCGCCCAGTACAAAGACCGCAATCCAAACAAGCATACACGTACAAAATTCACGAAAGAAGAAGTTGCAAAAGTCTGGACAATGAAAGAGGACAAATACTATCAGATCATCCTCATGCTGCTCTATAATGGCACACGTATCTCCGAATTTCTTGATTTGAAGAAAGAAAATGTGCATTTGGAAGAACAGTATTTTGATGTAATTGACAGTAAAACAGAAAACGGAATCCGAAAAGTTCCGATTGCTGATAAGCTCCTGCCTTACTATAAAGACTGGTATAATTCTTGTCCTGATTGCGAATATCTTCTTCATACAGAGGATGGCAAAAGATTTCTTTATCGCAATTACTATGACAGCTATTGGACTCCTCTTGTGGAACAGATTGGAATTGACCGTACACCACATTGTACCCGGCATACCTGTATTTCCATGTTATCGGAAGCTGGTGTTCAGGATACAACAATCAAGAAAATTGTGGGGCACTCCGGTGCTATGACTTTGACAGAAAAAGTTTATACTCACTTAGATATGCAGGTTCTTGTAGACGCAATCAACAAAACCTTAGAAAATGAGGACATCGTAATTGCCGATGCAGAATCTGCATAACAAAAAAGGACACTCTCCAGTGCCTACCACCGAAAAGTGTCCTATATTTTTTAGATATTTTTGTTGCAAACGTGTTGCAAATGCGTTGCGAACTGAGTAAATCCCACCGCTTTTCACCACATCTGACAACTCCACAAACCCTTGTAAAACAAGGATTTGAACGTAAATCCGAGTTCCGAAGATTATCTCTTGCTGAACTGAAATTAACGTTTAGAGAACTGAGGTGCTCTACGAGCTGCTTTGAGACCGTACTTCTTACGCTCTTTCATTCTCGGATCACGAGTT
>OKUA01000654.1_pt1 | contig 24774 bp, 20 predicted proteins | sample 1606501 | NCBI WGS metagenome assembly OKUA01 (sample SAMEA3879608, study PRJEB24766) | human gut metagenome | biome: human-associated habitat; feature: feces | place: USA | collected 1985/1987
ACTGAGAGGGTTCTCCTCTTTAATAATTCGGGAACACCAGCCGGGAGGCAAGGATGACGGCAAAGCAGGCGATGCAGACCGCAAGGTCGATGTAGTCCTGCTTTTCGCAGCGCAGCACCTTCAGACGGGTGCGGCCTGTGCCGCCGCGGTAGCAGCGGCACTCCATGGCCATAGCCAGCTCGTCTGCGCGGCGGAAGGCCGAGATGAACAGCGGAATGAGCACCGGCACCAGCGCCTTGACCCGGTCGGTCATTTTGCCGGTGTCCAGCTGCGCGCCGCGCGCCTTCTGCGCGTTCATGATCTTATCGGTTTCCTCGATGAGGGTGGGGATGAAGCGCAGCGCAATGCTCATCATCATCGCCAGTTCGTGCACCGGGAAGTGCAGCTTGCCCAAGGGTTTGAGCAGCTGCTCAATGGCATCGGTCAGCACGATGGGGCTGGTGGTGTAGGTGAGCAGGCTGGTGCCCGCGATGAGCGCCATCACGCGCACCGCCATCAGCACCGCGTAGCGCACGCCCTCGGCGTAGATGGTCAAGAACCAGAAATGCACCAGCGGGTCGCCCTCGCCGGAAACAAAGAACAGGTTCAGCACCGCCGTGAACAGCACGATGGGCAGAATGGGCTTCAGGCTTTTGCCGATCATCTTGACCGGAATTTTTGCCACCTTGTACATGACCCCCAAAAAGAGGATGGACAAAGTAAGCCCCAAGGGGTTGGAGGCTGCAAACAGCAGCACGATATAAGCGACGGTCAGTACAAGCTTCAGTCTGGGGTCGAACCGGTGCACCAGACTGTTGCCCGGGAAGTGCTGACCGATGGTGATATCTCGCAGCATCAGACAGCACCCCCTTTCTGTGCAGTGCTGCGGGGCAGCACAAGGCTTTCCCCGGCATCGCGGCGGCGCTTGGCTTCCAGCAGGGTCTTGACCGCGTAGGGGATGGTGTACACGTCCGCCGGGACGTCCACCCCCATCTCCCGCAGCTTGAGGAAAATTTTCGTCACCTGCGGCACCGACAGCCCCAGCTCCAGCAGCTCCGGGGCGCGGGCAAAGACCTTTTCCACCGTGTCGTACATGGCAATTTTTTTGTTGCTCATCACCAGCACGCGGTTGGCGTACTTGGCAATATCCTCCATGCTGTGGGACACCAGCAGCACGGTGGTACCGGTCTTTTTGTGGTACTCCTTCACCTCGGAAAGGATATCGTCCCGTCCCTCCGGGTCAAGACCGGCGGCGGGCTCGTCCAGCACAAGGATGCGGGGCTTCATGGCCATCACGCCCGCCACCGCCACCCGGCGCTTCTGACCGCCGGACAGCTCAAAGGGGCTGCGCTCCAAAAGCGCCGGGTCCAAGCCTACAAAGTCTGCGGCTTCGTGGACGCGGCGGTCTACCTCGGCTTCGTCCAAGCCCATGTTCTTGGGGCCAAAGGCGATGTCCTTGTAGCAGGTCTCCTCAAACAGCTGGTACTCCGGGTACTGGAACACAAGCCCGGTGAGGAAACGGAAATCCCGGATCTTTTCCGGGTCTGCCCACAGATCGCGGCCGTCAATGTAAATTTTGCCGCTGGTGGGCTTGTTCAGGCCGTTCATGTGGGTAATGAGGGTGCTTTTGCCGGAGCCGGTGGCCCCGATGATGCCCACAAAATCGCCCTCTTCTACGGTAAAGCTCACGTCGTCCAGCGCGGTCACTGCGGTGGGCAGGCCGGGGTTATAGACGTAGCTCAGATGTTCTACCTTAATGATATCTGCCATTTCGTCCGCCCCCCTTACTGCAGCAGCTCATACAGCGCCTGTGCGCAGGCACCGGTGTCGATGATGCCCTCCGGCATCGGGATACCGGCCTTCACCAGCTCGTCCCGCAGCTCAGCGGCCTGCGGCACGTCCAGATGCAGACTGCGCACCTTTTCGGTCTGGCTGAACACCTCTTTCGGGGTGCCCTCCATCACCACATGACCCTTGCTCATCACCAGCACACGGTCGGCCTGTGCGGCTTCTTCCATATAGTGGGTGATGGACACCACCGTGATGCCCATGTTCCTGTTCAGGTAGTGGATGGTCTGCATCACCTGCTCGCGGCCGCGCGGGTCCAGCATGGCGGTGGCCTCGTCCAAGATCAGGCAGTCCGGGCGCATGGCAACCACACCGGCGATCGCCACGCGCTGCTTCTGACCGCCGGAAAGGTTGTGGGGTGCGCGCTCACGGTATTCGTAGATGCCGGCCATCTTCATGGAGTCGTCCACCCGGCGGCGCATCTCGTCCTGCGGCACGCCGAGGTTTTCCAGCGCAAAGGCCACGTCCTCTTCCACCACGGTGGCAACGATCTGGTTGTCCGGGTTCTGGAACACCATGCCCACGGTCTGGCGGATATCGTAGAGTTTCTCTTCGTCTGCGGTATCCATGCCCTCCACATACACCTTGCCGCTCTCGGGCAGCAAAATGGCGTTGAAGTGCTTCGCCAGCGTGGATTTTCCGCAGCCGTTTGCACCCAGCACCGCCACGAACTCCCCGCGCTTTACCTGCACGGATACGCCGTCCAGCGCATAGACCGGCTGCTCGGCATCGTAGCGGAACTTCAAATTTTCAGCAGTTAAAATCGTATCACTCATGCTTTGTTTCTCTTTCTGGTGGTGCGCCCCTCCGAAAGGGGCTGTACCCCATTCTTGAATTTTTTGCTTTTTCAGGATGGTTTGCCTTAGGCGACCCCTCCCGTGAAAATGCGTTTGGAGCGGCCCGCAGGCCGCGACAAACGCGAAATTTAAAATATTTTTCCGCTGAATATGGCCAAAGCGCACGCGGCGGCCATTCAAAATCGTCAAATCGTCCCGCCGCCCGGCGGCTGAGGGCAAAAAAATTCCCCCGCTTGACAGCGGCGCGGAGAAATTGTTACAATACGGTTACGAATGCAAACCACGCGGAGGGGTTCATGAATATTACGGAACTGCGGTATCTGGTAGCCATCATGAAATGGGGGTCGGTGTCGGCGGCGGCAAAGCAGCTGTACGCGGCGCAGCCCAATGTCAGCAAGGCGCTGAAGAATCTGGAAGAGGAATACGGGGTGCGCATTTTCGAGCGCTCCTCCACGGGCATGATCCCCACCGAGCAGGGCAAGCGGTTCATCGCGCAGGCGCAGCGGGTGCTGCAGCAGGTGGACGAGCTGAAGCAGGAGGCGCATCAGCAGCGCAGCTGCGCCGAGCTGCGGGTGGTGCTGACCCATGCCACCTACGCCTCCTATGCGGCGGTGGATTTTTTGCAGCAGGCAGCCCGCAGCGAGCAGCTGCGGGCACATATCCGGGAGAGCGGTGCCATTGAAGCTCTGGACTTTGTGCTGCGGCAGGGCTACCACATGGCGCTGCTGCGCTACGCCGCCGAGGACGAGGACTACTATCTGCGCTACTGCCAGCGCCACGGCCTGCGGCAGGAGCCTATCATGGAGTTTTCCTATCTGCTGCTCACCAGTCAGGACAGCCCGCTGGCACAGCGTCAGGTGCAGAACCTTGACGAACTGAACGATTACATCGAGGTGCTGCACGGCGACACCCATCTGCCCGGGGACGAGAGCACCGCTTCCCGCTGGGAGGTGAACCCCAACCGCCGCATCCATGTGTACGAGCGGTGCAGCCAGTTCTCCATTTTGCAGAACCTGCCCACGGCCTATATGTGGTCGTCCCCCATGCCGCAGCGCGCGCTGGAGCAGTACCATCTGGCGCTGCACAGCTGCCCGGCGCAAAAGCAGCAGATGCGGGACGTGCTGGTGTACCCGGAGCGGGAGCCTTTGCAGCCGGAGGAGCAGCTGTTTGTGCAGCTGCTGCACAAGCAGGCGGATGCCACCATCAAGGACAGCGGGTGGAAGAAAATTTGAAATGCGCGCTGCGTGCGCTTTGCGCATTTTCACGGAAGGGGTACTCCCGGGCAAGCAGCTTTGCGCTTTAGCCGGAAACTTTGCCGCTGTGCCAAAGGCCCCATCTCCGAGGGGGCTGTCGCCGCAGGCGACTGGGGGAGTTCCCTCGGGAGCGCCTGAGAGGGCGAATTTCCCTTCTTTTCGTCCCAAATTCCACGTTTTGGGGAGAAAATCGCAAACGATTAAGCAAAGTGCACAAAAAGGCGGCGCAAAGTTTGGCGAGGACGCTTTTGACCGTTCCTAGAAGAATGTTTTTGAGAAACAACAGAGCAAATTAAAACGAATTATCAATATAAAATGCAAGTTTAAATAAACAAACAAAATAAGCGGCCATATACTTTTTGATATGGGAACTATACCTAAAAAATATTAACACAATTATGAAAAAGGTGTTAACATGAAGCCAGAGATCGGTCATAGCCGCAGTATGGCATAAGCTGTCGGCGGCTGAAATTCAAAAGGAGGTTTCTGGTATGATTAGTTTCTTACTGTGTCTGGCGCTTCTGATCGTAGGCTACTTTGTCTATGGTAAGATCGTGGACAACACGTTCGGACCGGACGACCGCGAAACTCCTGCTGTGCGCATCAACGATGGCGTTGACTACGTTGTGATGCCCCAGTGGAAGCTGTTCCTCGTCCAGCTGCTGAACATTGCAGGTCTGGGCCCCATCTTTGGTGCACTGCAGGGTGCTCTGTGGGGTCCCGTGGTGTTCCTGTGGATCACCTTCGGCACCATCTTTGCCGGCGGCGTACATGACTACTTCTCCGGCATGATGAGCGAGCGCAACGACGGCGCTTCCATCGCTGAGGTCACCGGCCGCTATCTGGGCCCCGTGATGCAGAACATCATGCGTGTGTTCTCTGTGGTGCTGCTGATCATGGTCGGTACCGTGTTCGCAGTCGGCCCCGCAGGCCTGATCGTTACCCTGTGCAAGAACGGCGGTATGTCCGGCGTGCTGACCACCACCCTGTTCTGGCTGATCATCATTCTGGTGTACTACTTCATCGCAACCTTTATCTCCATTGATGCCATCATCGGTAAGATCTACCCTGTGTTCGGCATCTGCCTGATCATCATGGCTGTGGGCGTTATCTTCGGTATCTTTACCAACCCCGCCTACACCATCCCCGAGATCTGGGCAAACTTCAGCAATATGCACCCCTCCAACACTCCTATCTGGAGCTTCATGTTCATCACCGTTGCCTGTGGTGCTATCTCCGGTTTCCACTCCACCCAGTCGCCTTTGATGGCTCGCTGCATGAAGAGTGAGAAGCAGGGTCACTTCGTATTCTACGGTGCAATGGTCAGCGAGGGCATCATCGCTCTGATCTGGGCTGCTGCCGGCTGCGCACTGTACACCATTACCGACGGCAAGATGGTCGGTCTGGCCGAGGCTCTGGCTGCCGGTCAGTCTGCCGCTATCTACGACGTCTGCCTCAAGACCATGGGTAAGGTTGGCGTGGCACTGGCTATGATCGGTGTCGTTATCTGCCCCATCACCTCTGGTGATACCGCCTTCCGTTCCGCTCGTCTGACCTTGGCCGACTGGCTCAAGATCGATCAGGACAGCTACGCAAACCGCCTGAAGCTCTGCATCCCCGTGCTGGGCGTTGGTGCCTTCCTTGGCATCGGCAACGCACTGGGCTTCATCAACTACACTGTCATCTGGCGTTACTTCAGCTGGACCAACCAGACGCTGGCTATGATCGTCCTGTGGGCTGCTTCCATGTACCTGTTCAAGGAGAAGAAGAACTTCTGGATCACCGCCGTGCCTGCAACCTTCATGAGCGCTGTGTCCTGCACCTACTTCGTGCTGGCTCCCGAGTGCCTGGGCAAGATGATCAACACCTATGCGGACGGCAAGCTGGTGGCTTACAACACCGCCGTTGCTTACCCCATCGGCATCGTCTTTGCCATCGCAATGCTGGCTCTGTTCCTCCATGCTACCAAGAAGCACGCTGCTTCTAAGGCATAAGGAACTGACGGCTCCATATTTCCGTAAGTAACCTGCGCCCGCCGCTGCCTGACCGTACAGCGGCGGGCGCTGTTTTTTAAAAATCAAGGCTTGCAATTGCCCCTGCCCCGTGGGAAAATAGGGGCGTAGAATTTAAAGCAAAGAAGGGAACTACCCATGATTTTCAAACCCGCACAGCTGGGCATGGCAAAGCTTGACCCGCAGGAGCTGGAGGCAGACAAAAAAGCCTGCCGGAAGATCGGCCCCTGCGGTGTGGGCAAAAAGGCGCTGTACCTGAACAGCTTTTACATCGACCGCCGCTATTATCTGCCCTACGGCAGCATCACCCGGGTGTTCAAGCGGGTGGCTATGAGTTCCGGCGGCTTTTCCGGCAAGGGCGTGTTTGCCTCCATGGCGTATCTGGTGGTGGAGTACGATGGCGGCAAGCAGAAGCAGTGCAACTTCAAGGACGAGCGGGACGTGGATGCCCTGCTGGCAGTGCTTGCCAAGGAGCAGCCGCAGCTGCATCTGCTGAGCGCTGCCGGAGAGCAGGCGCTGGAGAAAAAGGCTGCCGAAAAGGCCGCCCGCAAGCTGCCGGAGCTTTCCGAGGACGCACAGCACAGCCTTACCGTGCTGCGCCGGGCAAAGGAGTATCTGGACGCAAAGCCGGAGCTTTCTGCGGAGCTGAGCGCTGCCCAGCGCCGCAAGCGTGCGCAGCTGCAAAGCAAGCCGGTGTACCGGTATGTGGCGCTGGCCATCTTTGTGCTGGGCGTTGCGGCGGCGGCCTACGGCCTGTATTCCGTGTTCAGCCATACCGGCAGCTACGGCGTGTACTTTGCGCTGTTCGGCTTTGCCGCCATCTTCCTGTTTTCCAGCTACAATATGCTGCCCACCGCCCACAATAACAACAACGCCATCATGAAGCGTGCAGACAAGGCGGAAGCCGCCATGGCGGAGTATGTCAAGCACTACCCCCACGGCGCATTCCCGGTGGCAAGCTGGTACGCCCACCCCATCGTGCTCAAGCGGATGATGGACGCTATCGAGGAAGGCAACGCCGTCACCGTGCCGGAAGCACTGGATGCGGTGAAGGCGCGCCTGAAGAGCCTGAACGCGGACGTGCAGGTGGAGCAGGAGGAATACGACGAGGTGGTGGTCATCAAGGCCCTGTTCCTCAACCACGATTATCAGTAAAACCTTGTGATGACACAAAGCCGGACAGTCCGTAGACTGTCCGGCTTTGTGCTTTTTCACGGGAAACTTTTCCGTTATACCAAAAGGCGCCCCCTTGAGGGCCGACTTTCCCCGCTCCGGGGGAAGATGTCACCTCAGGTGACAAAAGGGGGAATCTGGCGCATTAGCGCCTGAGGGGGTTTAAATCAGCGTCTCCATCAGCAGCGGGTCGTGGGGATGGGCGTACTTCTGCTTGGCGATCTCGATAAAGGACTGCACCTCCAGCCGGGGCGCGTGGCGCATGGCGGCGATCTCCACCGTCACCGGGGGAAAATCCAGCAGCGGTACCTTGACGATGCCCGGGATCACCGCCGTGGACAGGCAGGGCACGATGGACATGGCAGTGCCCATCTGGATCATGATCAGCGCACCCTCAAAGCTGGGAGAGATCTTGCTGCAATCCACCCCCACCTGCGCCAGCTGCTCCAGCGAGGGTCCCTGACAGGCGGACAGAAAGTTGTCGAACGCGCCGGAGGACACCACGCTCTGCCCTTTCAGGTCGGCCAGATGCAGCGCCCGCCGGTCGGCAAGGGGAGAGTTGGGGTTCATCAGCACATGATAGCCCAGCGAGAACAGGGGCGTAAAGGAGATATCCCGGTCGCGGGAGTGCTCGGTGGCGTAGAAAAAGCCGATGTCCAGCTGCCCGGAGCGCAGCTGTTCCAGCGGGCAGCGGTTGTCCTGCGGCACAACGTCCACGCAGGCGTTGGGGAACTGGTGCTGGAACTCGGCAAGAATGCTGGAAAAAGTGCCGTAGTCGAACAGCTGCCGCAGACCCACCGTCAGGCGGGAGCGGTCGGCTTCCTGAATATCCTGCGCCTTTTTCAGCGCCTGCCTGCCAAAACTGGTCATCTGCACCATGTCCAGATAAAAGGACTGCCCGGCGGCGGTCAGCTTGGTGCGGCGGGTAGTGCGCTCGAACAGCCCGGTCTCCTTTTCCAGCGCGTTGATCTGGTAGGTGATGGCGGGCTGGGTGGTGAACAGCCGCTCGGCGGCGGCGCTGAAATTCAGCTCCTCTGCTACGGCAATAAAGCACTCCAACTGGTAAATCGTCATAGAACGGCGCGCCTCCTTGTGTAAAAAGCTGGTCATCTTTATTATACAGGATTCCGCACAAGCCGTAAAGAGAAATGGATTTATAAAGATATTTGATAAATAGGGATGCAAATTTGTATTTCACACTGGAACGAAACTTTGCTATAATCGTATCAATGTTCAAAATGCACGAAGGAACAGGAAAAACGCAAAAAAGAAGAGAAAAGAAAAAGAAAGGCGAACCTTATGGCTAAGATCTCTCGTCGCAACTTTATGCGCGGTGCCGCTGTGGGCACCATGGGCGCAGCTGCTGCCGGTCTGCTGACCGCCTGCGGCAACTCCGCTTCCAGCACCACCAGTGCTCCCGCTTCCTCCGCAGCTTCCTCTGCTGCTTCCTCCGCTGTGACCAAGCCCTCCTCCCCGGTGGACGGCAAGTACGTCACCAAGGCTATGGGTCACGAAAGCTGGGTGCACGTTGCCACCACCTTCTTTGACGGCAAGATCACTGCCTGTGAGGTGCTGTCTCACGAGGAGACCATCGGCATCGGCAACTACGCCTGCTCCCGCATCCCTGCCGCTATCGTAGAGCACCAGAGCGTCAACGTGCCCAACCTGCGCGGCTCCTCCATCACCTCCATGGCTGTCAAGGCAGCTGTGAAGGAGGCCATCGAGCTGGCCGGCTATAACGTGGACGACTTCTCCAAGGAAGTCACCATCGCAGCCTCCAACGAGGTCATCGAGGAAGAGGCTGATGTCGTCATCATGGGTGCCGGCACCTCCGGCCTGACCTGCGCCTGCCGCCTGCTGGAGGCCGGCTACAGCGTCATTCTGGTGGAGAAGCGCGATATCCCCGGCGGCTCCATGTCCATGACCTACGGCGGCGTTGCCACCGCAGGTTCCAAGCTGCAGTACAACTACGATGTGGACGGCAGCTTCCGCAGCTCTGCCATGGGCACGCTGGAGGGCATGATGAACTTCTGGCAGACCATGGAGAAGTACCACCGCACCGAGTTCTTCAACGGTGAAATGCCCTACATGACCAAGCAGTACACCGTCGCCGGCGATCTGGTGGACTGGATGGCAGGCATCGGCATCGGCTTCAACACCATGGGCAACTACGAAAGCGCTACCCAGTACGGCGCTTCCACCCCGTATCTGGCACCCGGCTGCTACGAGGGCGGCGCAGGCTATGCCATGATGTTCATGGCACAGCGCGTGGAGAAGTACGAGAAGGGCAAGATCATCTACTCCACCAGCGTCACCGACCTGATCAAGGACGAGAGCGGCCGTGTTGTGGGCTTCCACGCCAAGGGCGAGAACGGCGCAAGCTACACCCTGCGCGGCAAGGCTGTCTGCCTTGCTTCCGGCGGCTTTGCCAAGAACCCCGAAATGCTGAAGAAGTACAGCCCCGACTACGCCGATTTCTTCTTCAACTGCGCTTCCAGCATGACCGGCGAGGGCATCCAGATGGGTATCGACGCCGGCGGCTATGTGGAGTGCGAAAACCGCGCTCTGCCCGCCTTCCTGTCCAGCTACAAGAGCAAGTTCGAGCTGGCCTTCATCCACCAGTCTGCCCCCGGCATCATGGTCAACATCAAGGGCGACAACATCGGCAACATCGTCTCCGATAACCACTATACCATGGCCAAGGCAAAGCTGAACAAGGACAACGGCGACACCTTCTACTATGTGTTCGACGAGTCCTCTGCCGTCAAGCTGCGCGACAGCGAGTCCTACGGCTTCAACGGCTACGTTGCCATGTTCGAGAAGGGCGAGGCTGTGCACTACGACAGCGTGGAGAAGGCTTCCGAGGAGCTGAACCTGCCCAATCTGGCAGACGCCATCGAGGCAAACAACGCCGCCGCTCTGGCTGGCGAGCCCGATGAGTTCGGCCGCCGCAACTGCCCCTACATCGAGACCCGCGACGGTCTGTGGGCCATCCGTGTTGACCCCACCTTCTACCTGACCACCGCAGGTCTGGCCATCGACACCGATTGCCACGTCCTGACCGAGGACAAGAAGGCCATCCCCGGCCTGTACGCTGCCGGCGACGTCTGCGGCTCCATCGAGGAGAAGGACGCCAAGCAGTACGGCATGGGCTTCGACGCCGCTCTGACCTACGGCTACATCATGGGCGAGACCCTGAAGAAGGAGATCTGAGCTGCGCTCTGACCCCTGACCTATAAAAAGCAAAAGGCTGCTGCACAAAACCGTGCAGCAGCCCTTTTTATATCATATTTCCTTTTACGCCGCCGCGGGCTTGCGGAAGATGGCCATTGCGCGCTTGTAGCAGCTGGCGAAATAGGCGATCTCCGCCAGCGCGGTCAGTATCCAGCTGCACGGGTACAGCAGGTACAGCGCCGGGATGGTGTGGAAGTGGGCAAAGATGGTGTACACCCAGATCACCCGGAACACGCAGGAGCCCAGCACCACGATGACGGTGGGCACCACCGTCTTGCCCAGCCCGCGGGAGGCGGCGATGGTGCAGTCCATAAAGGCGGAGACGCAGTAGGCAAAGGCCATCACAGCTACGCGCTTCATGCCGGCATCAATGACCGCCGCTTCGGTGGTGAACAGCGCAAGGAAGGCCGGCCCGCAGAAGAACAGCGCCGCGCCCAGCACAAGCCCCACGCCGAAGGAGTAGCCCAGACTGATGAAGTAGCTCTTCTTCACCCGGTCAGGCCGTCCCGCGCCGTAATTCTGGCTCATAAAGCTGGCGCAGGCCATGTAGAATGCCGCCATGCAATCATAGATCAGGCCGTCTGCATTGGCGGCGGCGCTGTTGCCCTTGACCATCAAAGAGTCAAAGGAGTTGACACCCGCCTGAATGAACAGGTTGGCAATGGCAAAAATAGCGTTCTGCAGCCCGGCGGGCACACCCAGCGCAAGGATGCTCTTGGCCTGCACAGGGTCCAGCTGCAATTTGTGCGGGTCCAGCGCGTAGCAGTCCTGCACCCGGGTCAGCGCCCGCAGGATCAGAAATGCGGAAACGCACTGGCTGATGGCACTGGCCAGCGCTACGCCCACCACGCTCAAATCGCACACGATGACAAAGAACAGGTTCAGCGCAATGTTCAGTGCACCGGCAATAGAAAGGTAGAGCAGCGGCTTTTTGGTGTCGCCGATGGAGCTGAACACCGCGTTGCCGAAGTTGTACAGCGCCAGCGCCGGCATACCCAGAAAATACACCCGCAGATACAAAATCGCGCCGGGCAGCAGATCCTCCTTGGTGTTCAGCAGCCGCAGCATGGCGGGGGAACCCAGCAGACCGATGAGCAGCAACGCCACACCGGCAACGGCGCTGATGATGGCTGCCGAGTGGACGGTCTTTTCCACGTCCTTGGGATGGCGCGCGCCGTAAAAACGCGCCACCAGCACGTTGATGCCGTTGCTCAGGCCGATGAGAAAGCCGGTGAACAGGGTCACCAGCGTGCTGGTGGAGCCCACAGCACCCAGCGCCGTGGAACCGGCAAAGCGCCCCACCACCGCCACGTCCGACATATTGAACAGCACCTGCAGCAGGTTGGAAAGCGCCAGCGGCAGACTGACCAGAAAGATCTGCTTGGCCAGAGGGCCTTCCGTCAGCGTATTCGTTTGAGAACTCATACTCTTTATTTCCTTTATCCTATACATCCTGAACCGTGCCCGCGCACACCGGGGCACAGCCTCTTTTATAAGGCACTACGCTACTTTTGCAAGATGGAAACGGCAAAATGGCGCAAAAAAAACACGGCACCCGGCGGGGCGTCGTGTTTTTTGCGGAAAATATCTCAGCCCAGGTCCTCACCGTTGGTGGCAATGACCTGCTTGTACCAGTCAAAACTCTTTTTCTTATAGCGGTTCCCGGTGCCGGAGCCGTCGTCGTTGCGGTCCACGTAGATAAAGCCGTACCGCTTGCGTAGTTCGCCGGTGGTAAAGGACACCACGTCGATGCAGCCCCACGGGGTGTAGCCCAGCAGGTCCACGCCGTCCAACTCCACGGCCTTTTTCATCTCCTCGATGTGGGCGCGCAGGTAGTCGATGCGGTAGCTGTCGTCACAGGTGTGGTCGGGCTGGAGTTTGTCGATGGCGCCGAAGCCGTTCTCCACGATAAACAGCGGCTTCTCGTACCGCTCGTACAGGGTGGCCAGTGCGTAGCGCAGGCCCACCGGGTCGATCTGCCAGCCCCAGTCGCTGGCCTTGACGTAGGGGTTCGGCACGGTGTGGGCATTGCCGCCGCTGATGCCGTCGCTCTCCACGGCCACGTCCGAACGCACCGCGTTGCTCATGTAGTAGCTGAAGCCCAGATAGTCCACAGCACCCTCGGCCAGAATGGCCTCGTCGCCCGGCTCCATCACCGGGGCAGTGCCCTCGCGCTCCCATTCCTTCTTAGCGTAGGCGGGGTAGTGACCGCGGCAGTGCACATCCGCAAAGTAGTAGCGCTCGTGCATGGATTCCAGCGCCAGCATCACGTCGTCCGGGTTGCAGGAGTAGGGATAGTACGGCACAAAGGAGCACATGCAACCGATCTGGAAGTCCGGGTTGATGGCATGGCCCTTTTTGACCACGAGGGCCGAGGCCACCAGTTCGTGGTGTACCACCTGATACAGGGCCTTCTTCTTGTTCTCGAACTGGGAGAACCGCACGCCGGAGTTGGTCCAGCCAAAGATGTCGTTGGTGGTGTTGCTCTGGTTGTTGATCTCGTTGAAGGTCATCCAGTACCTGACCTTGTGTTTGTAGCGCTCCATCACAGTGACGGCGTAGTGCACGAAGAAGTCGATGCACTTGCGGTTGTACCAGCCGCCGTACTCCTTGGCAAGGGCGTAGGGCATCTCAAAATGGCTCAGGGTGATCACCGGCTGGATGCCGTACTTGAGCAGTTCGTCAAACAGATCGTCGTAGAACTGCAGACCGGCCTCGTTGGGCTGCTGCTCGTCCCCGCGGGGGAAGATGCGGCTCCACGAGATGGAGGTGCGGAAACACTTGAAGCCCAGTTCGGCAAACAGCTTCACATCTTCCTTGTAGGTGTGGTAGAAGTCGATGCCCTCGTGGTTGGGGTAAAATTCGCCGGGCACAATGCCATCGGTGATGCGGCGGGCCACACCGTTGGCACCGCCGGTCATCACGTCGCTGACGGACGGGCCGCGGCCATCGGCGTTCCAGCCGCCTTCCAGCTGATGGGCAGCAACGGCACCGCCCCACAAAAAGTTTTCAGGAAGCATATTCTTTCTCCTTGGTCAAATGTATATCAGTTTTTCTGGGATTCTTTTTCGTCGCAGCCCACCACCTGCACCAGAACAATGGTGATGATAATGGTGGCCAGCACGCCGATCATCATGCCGGTAAAGGAAGAGGGATTGGCGTCGCTCATGGCGTTGACGGTGGTCAACAGGCCGGGCAGACCAGCGTATACATAGTACTTGGTGTTGAAGAAGCTGATGATCAGCGCACCGATGGCACCGCCGATGCAGCCGCAGACGAAGGGCTTCTTCAGGCGTAGGGTCACGCCGTAGATGGCGGGCTCGGTGATGCCGAAGATGCCGGTCAGGCCAGCGGACAGGGAAACGTTCTTGATGTCGGCCTTTTTGGTCTTAAGGAACACGCCGAAGCAGGCAGCAGCCTGTGCGATGACGGCGCAGGTCTGGAATGCCTGAAAGGAATCGCAGCCGTAGTTGGCAAAGTTGGCAAGGCACATGGGAGTGACGCCCCAGTGCACGCCGAAGATGACGAACACCTGCCAGATGCCGCCCACCAGAATGGCGGCCAGTGCGGGAACGTTGTTGGCAAGGAAGTTGTAGGCAGCAGCAATGGCGTTTGCCAGCACATTGGACACCGGGCCGATGACCAGAATAGTCAGGGGAACCATAACAATGGTGCAGATAAAGGGCACAGCCAGCGCCTTGATGATGTCGGGCAGATGCTCGTCCAGCCAGTGCTCCAGCCAGCTGAGCACCAGCACCAGGAACAGCGGCGGCAGCACGGTGGAGGTGTAGGTGGTCTGGCTCATGGGGAAGGCCAGGAACTTGATGACCTCACCGTCTGCGATGCGGGCAGCGATGGAAGCCCAGTCCGGGTTGACCAGCGCCATGCAGCACCACATGGCAATGAAGGTGTTACACTTGAAGTGCTTGGAAGCAGTGACGGCGATCATGACCGGCAGGAAGGTGAAGGGCGTCCAGCTGATGAAGCTGAGCACGGAATACGTACCGGTGGCCGCAAAAGCGGGGAAGAAGTGGGTAATGATGATCAGTGCGCCTTGCACCAGACCGGCTGCGGCCAGAATGTACACAAAGGGTGCGAACACGGCGGACATGGTGGCGATGATGCGGCTGCCGAGGCCCTGCTTGACTTCCGGCGCGGCAGCGGTGCTGTTGTCCAGATCCAGCAGCTGGGCCAGTGCTTCGTACACGTCCTTGGCATGGGTGCCGATGACCACCTGATACTGGCCGCCGCTTTCCATCACCTTGATGACGGCGGGCATCTCGGAGATCTGTTTGGTCACTTCGTCCGAGGGTGTTTCCCTCAGCACCAGACGCAGGCGGGTGGCACAGTGGGTCGCGCTGAGGATATTGTCCTTGCCGACGGCGGCACAGATGTCGGCGGCAAGCTTTGTGTAATCGCGGATTTTGTTTGCCATGATGTTCTCTCCTTTTCATCAGATCACGGGTTTGCCTTGTGTCCTCATTATACAGAGGAAAAACCGCATTGTCAGCTGATTTGATGCGCCAAAAAACAAAAATGTGCAGAAAAAACAGCTTGTTTTTTCTGCACATGGATACAAACATCTGTACAAATTGACGGAGCGTTTCTGCGGTCACTCCAGCAGGCGGTTGTACACCCGGCGGGCCAGTGCTTCCAGCAGGTAAAGTGCAGGCATCTGACTGGTCAGGTCGTAGCTTTCGGTGGTCACGCGGTGCACGGAACTGTAGTACGGCAGGGTGATGTCGGAAAGCTTTGCCGCAGAACTCTGGTCGGAACAGGTAATGGCGATCAGTCCGGCGTTTTTCTCCTTCAGCTGCCGGGCCAGATGCAGCACCTGCTTCGTTTCGCCGGATACCGAAAGAATGACGGCTGCGATGGTGGTGTTGGGCGTGACGGTGATGGGATAGAACGGGTCGGTCACGCCCAGCGCGAATTTGCCCAGATTGGACAGATACCGTGCACCATACTCGGCTATGCTGCCGGAATTGCCGATGCCCACCAGAAACACCCGCTCTGCCCGTGCGATCATACCGGCGGCTTCGTCCAGCGCTGCATCGTATTCCGGCGTGCCGACTTTCCACAGAAAGTTCTGCAACTCGCCCAGCGTGTCCGGCAGACGGGATCCCTGCGCGGAACCGGCCTGCTCCTTCAGCTTCCATTTGAATTGCGCATAACCGTCACAGCCCACCTTTTTGCAGAAGTGCAGCACTGTGGTGGTGGAAACGTGCGCTTCCGCTGCCAACTCCCGGATGCGCATGAAGGGCACCGTGTTCGGATGCTCGATGATGTACTGGTAGACCAGCAGTTCCAACTCGTTCAGATTTTTGATCTGCTGCGGGGTGAATAGTTCCATGAAAAGGCTCCCTCCTTGTCCCGATATCTGTCCTTATTATAGCAAAAGGAAGAACGGAAAAACAGGGCGAACATTTCCGTTTGCATTTTTAGCGCGGCTGTGCTATACCGTTTTATACTGACAGCATCAGTATGTGCGATCGTAGCTCAGCTGGATAGAGCCTTCATTCTGCTTTCCGAAGAAAACAAAAAATCCGAACCCTTCTCCTATCGAGAAAAGGTTCGGATTTTCATTGTTTGGTGCGATGGAAGGGACTCGAACCCTGGACCCACTGATTAAGAGAAACCAACGTGCAACAATCATCAATTTTCAGAATTGCGCAGATTCGTTACTTTTATCATTTCACCGTAAATTTGCGTTTTGCATCTGCTGCATTCTTTGCACCTGTTATTCCCTCTTGCATCCGTTATCCAGCCGTCCCGGTGTGCAAAAAGTGTGCAAAAATGTGCAAAGCCAAAATCAGCCCCTTAAAACAGGCATTGAGTTTTTATGCAAAGCCGGGAAAATGGCCGGGTTCGAGCCCGATACGGCAGCTACGATATTATCTATTTAGACCAAGCATCAAATGTACATCAACAACTACGATTCATGGCAGGGATTTGGACAACTGCGATCTCTTATAAATCCAAAGCAGCTCTTTCTATGTGGACTTTTCTGGGTGGAAACACCTAAAAGGTTCATATTTTTTATTTTACCGGTAGCCAGACCGTTGTTTTTGCCCCGCAGGGGGTGTTCTGCCCGAACACTGCCGTGCCGCCATGGGCGGCGGCGATCTGCTGCACTACATACAGGCCAAGGATATGGGGCGCATTTTCGGCAGGCTCCGCAGTGTTCAGTGCCACCAGAACGGCAGCCGGATAGCCAATACCATCATCTGCCACGGTCAGGCAGAAGCGCTCCCCTACCTGCCGGGTGTGCACCGTAATGTTCACCGGCTTTGGGTTATGCCGGACGCTGTTGTTCAGCAGGTTTTCCAGCAGCCGTGCCAGCAGCGCCTCATCCACCGAAAGCACTGTCTGCTCTGCTGGTCCTTCCTGTTCCAGTGTGATCTCGCAGCGCTCTGCCAGCGGGCTTTCGCAGAACTGCGCCACCAGCTGCCGGAACAGCGGCCCTGCCCGGAGGTCTTTCCGGCGCAGGGGTTGGGCACCGTATTCCAACTTACTGGTCAGGTTCAGGTCATCAATGAGGGTGCGGAGCTTTTCACACTGGGTGCGGATGCCGGTCGCTTTCTGCCGGGAGCTGTCCGGCAAAAGTGCATCCCGTTCCAGCTGCTCCGCCCAGCCTAAGATCAACGCCAGCGGGGTGCGCACATCATGGCTGACCCCTGCGATCCACTGGGTGCGGGCGTTGTCCCGCCGGGAAAGCATCTCATTTTTGGCTTGCAGCTGCGCCCCGGTCTGGTTCAGCTTTTCTGCCAGTTCCCCGGCAAAACCATCCGTAGGCAGTTGAACGGTCTGCCCCTGCGCCAGTGCTTCCAGACCGTTTGCCACGGTCTCCAGCCGCTTTGCCCCCCGCCAGCTCAACCAGAAGCAGAGAACCAGACCCAGCAGCAGCATTCCCAGCGCTGCTGCCGGGAGCACCCGCACCATGCTCAGGGCAAAGTCCGGTGAGCTGTAAATGCTGTACTTCCACAGGCTCCCCTTTGGCAGCCCGATGACAAACAGTCCGTAAGGTTCTGTCCAGCAGAACACCGGGTAATCCGCCAGATACCAGCGGGCAAATTTGGCGATATCGCCGGGAGTGTAGGCATGGTTCAGATCCTGCGGCAGGCCGTAGCTCCAGCGGATGTTTCCCACATCGTCCAGCACCATCGCCCACTCGTAGCCGTTCATCCACTCCTGCGGGGTGCGTTCTGCCCCAAAGGCAAGCCCTTCGGCGGTCTCCACCATGGAATCCGCGATCTCGCTGGATGAATACTCCCGCTGCGGCAGGCGGCAGCCCTCCTGCCAACCCAGCCAGCCCAGCACCGCAACACCGGAAAACAACAGCAGCAGAACAATGCCCACCGCCGCCAGCACATACCGCCGGATCAGACGCACAAAGGTTTTCATGCTTCTTCCCCCTTTGTCAGCTTATAGCCAATGCCCCGCACCGTCCGCAGAAACTGCGGCGCACCGGGTTCAGCTTCCAGCTTCTCACGCAGATGCCGGATATGTACACCCAGACTGTTCTCGTAGCCATAGTAATCTGCGCCCCAGACCGCCGCACAAAGGGCATCGTAGGTAACGATGTGTCCCCGGTTCTCTGCCAATTTCCGCAGCAGCGCCAGCTCGGTAGCGGTCAGCGCCAGTGTTTTGCCCTCTGGCAGGGTAACAATGGCATCATTCAGGTCTACGCACCGCTCCCCCAGCTGCAAAGGTGCCGGTTTTGTACGGGACAGCTCTGCCCGGTACGCCCGCTGCAAAATATGCTGCACCCGCAGCAGCAGTTCCTGCATCAGAAAGGGCTTGGTCAGGTAGTCATCTGCGCCAAGACCCAGCCCAAACAGACGGTCGGCATCCGCGTCCCGTGCAGAGAGGAACAATGCCGGGACATCCGCTTTTGCCCGCAGCGCCCGGAACAGCGAAAAGCCGTCCCCATCCGGCAGGTTGATATCCAGGATCATCAGCTCCGGCTGCTCTGCCGCAAAACAGGCGCGGGCAGCGGTGCAGCTTTGGGCGGTTCTGATATGGCCATATCCTGCGCCCCGCAGCTGCTCACACAGCAGTGCCAGCAGCTCGGCGTTGTCATCCACAACGAGAAACTTTGCATCATAAATGGTATCCATAAGGGCAGTTCTCCTTTCCCGCCTTTACTATACCACACTTTTCGCGCCGCAGCGGAAAACACCTGCAAATTTAAGGGTAAATTAAGCTGCGCTTCCGGTCAGTTTAAGACAGCGGGTGTATTCTGGCATCGTTCCGAAAACCATGAATGCGAAAGGAGACCATTTATGAAACCTGTAATCGAGACCCATGCCCTTTGCAAAAGCTACCATGGCCGTCCGGTGGTGGATCATTTGAACCTGACTGTCCCGGAGGGCTGTGTTTACGGCTTTTTAGGCCCCAATGGTGCGGGCAAATCCACCACCATGAAGATGCTGCTGGGGCTTGTACACCCCACCGGCGGCAGTGTGGAACTGCTGGGGCACACCCTGAACGAATCGAGCCGCATTGCCCTGCTGCGGCAGACCGGCAGTCTGATCGAATCTCCCTCCGGTTACCTGCACCTGACCGCCCGGGAAAACCTTTCCATCGTGGCTGACTTGAAAGACGTAGACCGGAAGGACATCAGCCGGGTACTGGAGATCGTGCACCTGACCAAAGACGCTGACCGGAAGGTGGGGCAGTATTCCCTTGGCATGAAGCAACGGTTGGGCATTGCCATGGCGCTGCTGGGCAGCCCCAAACTGCTGATTTTAGACGAACCTACGAATGGTCTGGACCCAGCAGGCATTCAGGAGATGCGCAGTCTGATTGCTTCCATGCCCCAGACCACCGGAGCCACCGTGCTGATCTCCAGCCACCTGCTGGGAGAGATCGAGCAGATGGTGGATCAGGTGGGCATCCTGAACCACGGCAAACTGCTGTTCGAGGGCTCCTTGCAGCAGCTGCAAAAGCACAGCCGGGGCGGCATTCTGCTGCGGGTGCTGGACGCACCCAAAGCCGCAGCCGTCCTGCAGCAGCAGGGAGTAAAAGCCGCTGCACCGGCAGACCAGCCGGACACCCTGCAGCTTCCCCCGCTGCCGGACGAAGCGTTGGCGGCACTGGTCTGTACCCTTGCCGAAAGCGGCGTGGGTGTGGTTGGCCTGACTGCACAGACAAAGAGCCTTGAGGACATCTTCCTCAGTCTGACCCAGACCAGCGGGGAGGTGGCGTAAAATGGCAGCTTTCCGTGCAGAACTGCAAAAAGCCCACCGTAGGCATGACCTTGCTCTCTGCCTGCTCATCCCCGGCATTGTCGTGCTGTGGGTGGGCGGCCTTGCCCCGGCAGACCCGGAGGAGCTTGCCAACGGTTACAGCGCCCTGCTTTACAGCCTGCCCGTCATTGAAGCCATTCTGATGCCGGTGATGATGGCAGTGCTGGCCTCCCGGCTGTGGGATATGGAGATCAAAGGCAACACCGCCAAGCTGCTCTACACCCTGCAGAGCAGCCGCAGCCTGTTTGCAGGCAAGGTGGTCTTTGGAGTGCTGGAGGTGCTGTTGGTCACGGTGCTGGAGCTGGCCTGTGTTCCGGTGCTGGGGCGTGTCCATGGTTATACCGAAGCCTTTCCCACTGGGCAGCTATGCTATCTGTTCGTCTGCACGCTGGCTGTGGACACAATGCTCTTCTTTGGCGAATTTCTGCTGATGCTGTGGGTGGGCAATCCCCTGCCGGCGCTCTGCGTGGGCATCGTAGGGGCGCTGGTGGGGTTGTTCTCTGCTTTTATGCCGCCGCTTGCCAGTTACTTTGTACCCTTTGGGTACTACATCCCTCTGAGCGCCTACGAAGTGGCGAACTGGGACAAGGCCACCCACACCGTCACCTACGGCACCCGCCCCTTCAACTGGGTGCTGCTGGCCTTCACCCTTGCGCTGGGCGCTGTGCTGTTTGCCCTTGCGTGGCGCAAGGTACAGGACGAGGAGGTATAAAACCATGCTGAAACGCTGTATTCTTGCGGAGAACCGCAAACTTCACGCATCCCCCATCTGGGCAATGTTCTTTGTGCTGCCCATTCTTTCGGCCACCTACGGTACTTTCAATTATTTACAAAATCTTGAGATCCTCACCGACGGCTGGTATAGCCTGTGGACCCAGCACACCCTGTTTTATTCCATGCTCTTCTTCCCTGCCATGGTAGCCACCTATGCTGCCTACTTGTGGCGGCTGGAACATCTGGGGCACAACTGGAACCTTATCATGGCAAGCCCTGTACCGCCGCTGGACCTGTTTGCCGCAAAGTTTGCGGTGGTGACAAAGCTGGCGCTGCTGACCCACGGCTTTGTGTTCGCGCTGTTCGTGTTCTGCGGCAAGGTATTTGCCCATCTGCCCGGGCTGCCGCCGGTCACCTTACCTCTGTTTTTGCTGCGGGGGCTACTGGGTGCGTTGGCTGTCATTGCCGCACAGCTGGTGCTGGCCATGGTCATCCGCAGCTTTGCCGTGCCCATTTTTCTGGGGCTGCTGGGCGGCATTACCGGCATCTTTATCAGCTCCAATGGTCATGGGCTGTTGTGGCCCTATTCTCTGATGCAGCTCGGTATGAACTCCAACAAAAGTGCGGATGCTCTGGCGGGCAGCTACGGGCTGTTTGCTTTCAGCTGCATCTTCTGGCTGGGGACGATGTTCCTTCTGGCATGGCTGCTTTTACGCCGGGAGGATGTGCGGGCATAAAATAGAAATCTGCGTATCTGCTCCTGTCAAGAGGGCTGGCACCGTCCAGCCCTCTCTCTTTTTGCCAAAGTTTCCATCGCTTTTTCTTGCACCATGCCGAAAGTGACGTGTTCTCAAAAGTTCGCGTTTGCGCAGCGCAGCGGACCAATGAAAGCCCCAGTGGGGCTTTTAAGCGACAGAACGGTCTTGCGTAGCAAGATGGAGGAGCCTTGCCCGGAGCAGGAGTGCAGAGAGTGCAGCTCTTTGCCCCAGTGATATAATGCTGTGCGTCATATCCTACTGGGTATTATCTGGCGCAAAATGGCGGCAGATCCAGCAGCTTCGCTGCTGCGTTCTCCCCCACCAAGCTGTTGAAACGGAGATTAGAAAAATCATTTATAGTCAGATTATTTACATATAATAAATAGGGGTAAGGAAATGTTTATCGTGACCATTGACGGTATCTTTTTGTTATTTAAAAATATTTTGAAATAGCCTTGTATGAAGAATGCATGTGTGATACAATCTATTTAAAGATTGTTTGAAATAGATTGGAGCGTGATCGCTTGGCTATAAATGAAGTGTTAGCTGCTTTAGCAGACGATACACGTCGAAAAATCCTGCTAAAGTTACAGGAAGGGAAAATAAGTTCAGGAGATTTAGCAATCTCATTGGATATGACACCACAGGCATTGTCATACCATTTATCGAAGCTGAAAAAAGCAGACTTAATTTACGAAACGCGATACAAAAATTATATTTATTACGAATTGAATTTATCTATCCTTGATGAAACAATTATGTGGATCAGTAATTTGCGTGGAGGTCAACAATGAAAAAGAAAATGGTCGTTTTTTATAGTCTTATGTTTTTACCATTGGTAGTTGTCCTGATTGCCTTACAGTTCTTGCCAGAGCAAATCCCGGCTCATTATGATATGAATAATCAAGTGACACGTTGGGGCAGCAAATATGAAACACTAATTTTCCCTGTGATTACAGTTTTATTTGGCTATTTTATGCTTGCCATGGTTAAGTTATCCTCAAAACAAGAAGAAAATGGAAGTAATAACAAAAATGTATGTATTGTGACTGGAATTGCATCTCTTGCACTTTTCAACGCTATGACAGTCTATTTTTTGTATGCTGATTTCAATTCGATTGAAAATCTGTCTTCCATTGCACTTGATTTGAATCAACTTGTATTTGGACTGCTTGGCGTTGCAATGATTATATTAGGTAACATTATGCCAAAACTACGAATGAACTCAATTGTAGGACTGAGAAGCGTATGGAGTATGAAAAATGAAACAACATGGAAAAAAGGCCAACGCTTTGGAGGTATTTCATTTATCGTAAGTGGTATTATTATAATCATGGTATGCTTTTTGACGAAAGGCATTTCTTGTTTTTGGTGGACAATGAGCATCGTAGCAATTCTTTTGATTGTTGACACCTACTATACCTACACATTATCAAAAAAATACTAATGCCGCAATTCGTGATTCACGAGATGCTATATATGAAACGCCCTACAAGACTAAAAATCTTGCAGGGTGTTTTCTTGTGCTCTAATTTATATGTAACCTACCCCAAAACCGAGGCTGAAAATTTCTCTGAAATAACGGACGTGGAAGCCAAGCAACTGGGCTTTCCCTTCTGATGAATGGCGGTTACACATCTGGTTACAGATTCGGTTACACTTCAGTTACGGCGCAAAAACCGCATGATTACTGCGTTTTCCGCTTTCTGTAACCATGTAACCTTAAAAACATAAGAAAAAGTATAAAGCCCACCGGATGCCCTGTGTGCAGAAAAAGAGAGTATTCCTGCCCGGTTACAAGGAATTGGAGGTCTGCCTATGAATATGAATCGGCCTGACATGACCGAAGGTGTGAAATATAAAGATTATACGAATAAGCCCTTGCAAATGGACTCGAACCCGGTTACAATGAAAGCGTCCAAAACCCCTGCCATTGAATCTTCTGACCAGACCAAAGCAGCCAAGCACGAACCTCTTGTTTACCGGGTGGAGGAAATCGCCCAGCTTTTGGCGATTTCTCCTCGCGCTGCGTACAACCTGTGCAACACCACGAAGGATTTTCGGGTGCTGCGCATCGGCACCAGCATCCGGGTGAACAAGCAGAGTTTCGACAGCTAGTTTGCGGCGGTCTGAGGGAGGTAATCTATGGCATCTATCATGAAGCGCGGAGATTCCTACTCCGTCCGTTACAAGTACAAAGACCATTCCGGCAAGCCTTGCGAGGGATGGGAGAGTTTCAAGACCAAGAAGGAGGCGCAGGAGCGAAAGATCACGGTCGAGAAAGAACTGCTAGATGGCACCTTCCTCGTCCCCGACACCATGACGGTGGAGGAAATGCTGTACAAATGGATTCCGATCCAGTCCACCAAGCACAAATGGTCCCCCAAGACCTACACCCAGTCCGTAGCGATGGTGCAGAACCTTATCGTGCCGTATATCGGGAAACGGAAGGTACAGGAGCTGCGCACCTACGACATTGAGAAGTTCTATGCCACCCTTGCCAAGACCCCCTGCGGGCAATATGTGCACGGTGTGAAGCAGGACCTGTCCAAGAAGCAGAAGAAGCGGCTGCTGTCCAGCACCTCTATTCACGAAGTCCACACCCTGCTGAAAACCGCCTTTTCCTATGCGGTGGAATGGGACTTGATCCACAAGATTCCCCTGCCCCGTGATGCCCCCAAGGTCAATATCGAGGAACGCACCATCTGGGACGAGAAAACCATGCTGGCAGCCTTGCAAACCATCGAGAATCCTGCCCTGCATCTGGCGGTACACATGAGCATGATCCTTTCGCTCCGTGAGGGCGAAATTCTCGGCTTGCAGCCGAGTGATCTGAATTTCGATGCCGCCGATGGGCGTGGCGCCATCTCAGTCAGCAAGACCATGCAGCGAGCCAACAAGGACGCTTTGGAAAAGCTCGACCCCAATCAGGTCTACCACACCTTCCCGGACAGGCGTGAGGGCAGCAAGTCCTCTCTCATCCTGAAAAAGCCCAAGACCAAGAAATCCAACCGTGTCCTGTATATGACAAAGCCCTTAAAGGAAGAACTGCTGGCATGGCTGGAAAAGCTGAAGCAGGACGAGCAGAACGCTCCCGAGAAGTACAGCAACTGCGGTCAGCTGTTTCGTCTCCCGGACGGCCTGCCCATCGCACCGGAGCTGCTGACAAAGTGGTACCGCCTGTGGAGAGCCGAACACCCGGAGTATGAACAGATCGTGTTCCACGGCCTGCGGCACTCCAGTGCCACCTACCAGCTTTTGCAGTCTGACGGTGACTTCAAGTCGGTGCAGGGCAACACAGGTCATGCAACGGCATCTGTCCTGATGGACACCTACGCCCACACGCAGGACAAGCCCCGGTTGGAGCTGACCGAGAAGATCGAAGCGAACTTCTATTCCCAAGACCTGACCCCAGCAGCACCCCAGCCCCGGCAAAATGAGAAGCCGGTGGCAACAAAAATCTCCGGTAAGGAGATCCTTGAAGCCATCCGGCTGATGGATGCAGACGAACGCAGAGAATTGACGAGAGTCTTGTTCGCTTAATGCCTTCGCGTTTGCGAAGCAACAAACACCCCAGTGGGGTGTTTGAGTGACAGAACGGTCTGCGATAGCAGATGGAGGGGCCTCGCCCCGACAAGTTCCATTTTTATGCAAATGAAAGCAGGCTGTGCAAACCTTGCGCAGAAAAGCCCCTGATTCGGGCAAATGTGCAAACGGTGTGCAGAAAGTGTGCAGCCGCTTTCCTACATAAAGAA
>OKUA01000686.1_pt1 | contig 23787 bp, 22 predicted proteins | sample 1606501 | NCBI WGS metagenome assembly OKUA01 (sample SAMEA3879608, study PRJEB24766) | human gut metagenome | biome: human-associated habitat; feature: feces | place: USA | collected 1985/1987
AAAAAGTAATTGATCTAGAAGAAAAAATCAAAACTTTAGAAAATGATAATGAACAACTTCAAAACGAAGTTCAAGAATTAAAAAATGAAAAATCCGAAATTAAGACTGAAATTCAAAAATTAATTGATGAAAAATCAGAAAAGGAAGTTGATATTCAAGAATTAAAAAATGAAAATCAAGAACTTCAAGAATTAATTTCTGAAAGTGAAAATCAAAAAAACTTTATAAAAAGTGAATTAGAAGATATTTATTCCGATATAACACTTATCAAACAAGACTATAAGCAAGCAATAAACGAATTCCCATCTGTGAATTACATCATGAAAGAGCGTGATTCAAAGAGCATTGAAACGATAAAGAAAAAAGATGGTGGCTTTTGGAACCGTATTGGTTTTGATTATAGCGTAGTTTTAAAACTCCAAAATTGGATTAAAACGCACCTAATTCCACTTCAAGAAAAGGATAAAGAAGTAGATATGCGTTTAAATCAGCTTAAAAGCCATTCTAAGAGCGTTTTAGAGCAAATGAGGTCTAAAGCTACAGAAATATCTAAAAGCTCTAAAAACGAGCAAAAACGCTCCAAAAAGCACGATATGGAAAGATAGCAATATCTTTCTTTTTTTATTGCCATTCATAGGTACTTGAATTATACTATAAATAGGGTCAAAAATCTATTGATAATTTTACGGTCACAAGGAGGAGAGGGGGGACCCCTATGGCTAACAGAACATATAAACATACTAAAAAACAATGGATAAAATGGTATAACGAAAAGGTTTATATTATGGGTGGAGCATATCAAGAAGTAACTCCTTTAGAGTTTTATAAAGATATGTTTGATGGTTATATTCAGAGTAAGGGGGACATGGAAACGAATAAGGGAAATGCTTTGATTGATATAGTTGCTTATTATGAGAATAGAACAGAACTTGGAGAGAAGAATGAGAGGACATATTCTAGAAAGTATATAATGACTGATGATTATAAAGCATTGAAATATATGAATCCTATAAAGCAGACAAGAGAAGAATCAAGGCTTTGTTTATGTAGTCCGTGTACTTATTTCGGTAAGCATAAGAGTAATAATATGGCTCATGAAATTGTTGGGGTTGCTTTAGACCTTGATTATGTGGGGGTTCAGCAATTAAAAAATGTCATGAAACAGATAGGAAATGGTTCAAGAATCATGCCACCTAACTATATTGTGAATAGTGGTCGAGGATTGCATTTGTATTATCTTTTGGAAAAGTCTATCCCTTGTTATCGGTATATGATTGAAGATTTGACTAGATTTAAGTCTGTTCTTCAAGATTTTATCTGGAACGAAACATCAAGTCTTACACCAGATAAACCAGATCATGGAGCAATTACACAAGCTTTTCGAATGGTTGGAAGTGAGAGTAAGTTAGGAAAGGAATATATCGTAAGGGCTTATAAGGTTAGAGAAAAAAGGTGGACGATTGAAGAACTTTATGTTTGGGTAAATGGGAAAGCTCCGTCCTTTTTGAAAGAGTGTCCTATGCCAGAATTGAAAGAGCCGATTGAAATTTATCGAAAAAGACACCCTTTGATATTGGCAGAAGCTCAAAAGAAATATCCAGACTGGAACCCAGATAATCCGAATAAAAAATGGAATATAAAGGGGCAAAAAGGACATAAGGGAGATGAACTCTATCAATGGTGGATTAGGCAGATTAAAGAAAAAGCAATTGTTGGTGGTCGATATTATAGTATTCTTGCTTTAGCTGCATATGGTAGTAAATGTGATATTCCATTAACGCAAGTTGAAAAAGATGCTATGGAGTTGTTTCCTTATTTAGAAGAATTGACGAATGATGAAACCAATCATTTTAAGAAAAGTGATGTAAAGGACGCACTTCGTTTTTATCGTGAAAATCGAGCAGAAATTACATACAGATTAACTAGACACAGAATAAGTGAACTGACAAAAATAGATATACCAGAAAATAAAAGAAACGGAAGAAAACAAGCTACTCATTTGAGAATAGCAAGAGCCACTCTTGAGATTATGAACGAGGAAGAGGGCGAAACATTACAAGGTAGACCATCAAAACAAGAGATGGTTCAAGGATGGAGAAAAGACAATCCTAATGGTACTAAATACCAATGTACTAAAGAAACTGGACTTTCAAAAAATACTGTTAAGAAGTGGTGGTAAAAATGCCGAAAAGCCTTTATTTATTGGTGTTTTATAGTATAATGTACATATACAGTACAAGTACAGTACAAAGTACATCGAGAGGGGTGAAACCATGAAAACGTCAGAGTTTCTGCAAGGTCGAGATGTTGAAAGGCAAGCATTGACTAGATACATCAATCGACACCCAGAACTATTTAAAAATCATATTAAAAAAGATGGAAAAGAGATTGATTTAGATGATGAGGCAGTGGCTATATTAGATGAGGTTTATCCTTTAATCAAGCCAGTAGAACTCATTAATGGAGTGCCTAAAGAAGTACATATTCAACTACAAAATGAATTGATTAAAACACAAAAAGAAAATAGCGAACTTATGAAAGCTTTATTAAAAGTAAATGAACAATTAGCTATTGCCAATACTGAAAAGCTACTTTTAGAAGAAAAGGCAAAGCAATTCGAGGAATTAAAAGAACAAAATAAATCAATTAGTGATGAATTATCAGTCACTAAAGTTGAATTGGAGAAAGAGAAATCTAAGTCTTGGTGGGATAAATTGAGGAGGAAATAGAATGATTGATATTCAAACAATTAAATTTATTGAATTTTTGAATAAGATGGCGAGGAAATCCGAAGAAGGATTTTATCCATTTTCAACTGCAACCGAGAATACTGGTATCTTATTTGATGATGAAAATAAACTATCAAGAGGACATAGAATTATTTGTGATTGCTTAATGACTGATGATCATCACGATATCGTTTCTACATATACAGACATCTATAATGACTATGGTGTAACTGCTGTTGTTATTACAGAAATGGAAGATGATGATATTGAACCATACATTGAAATTACATTTAATGATAATAATGCTTGTATTGTAATTGAAGATGGTAAATGGTATTTTGCATAGTTAAAGAGAGTATCTCTCTCTTTTTTCTTTACTGCAAACACTGCTTAGCAGTGTTTTATTTTAAATATTATTGTGATATAATATTTGAAAGTCTTATACTAAAATATTTAGTATAACCCTCTATACCTTTTGACACTACGTATCAAAAGACGAGGGGTCTTGCAGACAGCTAAAGGCAAAAGGGAGGTGGCAGTTCATGGCAATATCAAATTCATTCCACTCATCATGTAAGAACCACGCTATCAAAGATAGTGTCAAATTATCTAAGGTTCAATATCACAATGAGCGTGGCTACTTCGATCTATCTTATGACAATAATAAGATAGTCGATCTGATTGGTTCATCATCAAGTATCGTTGCAGATACGAAAAAATATATCAACGATACTTTCAATGTTTGCGTTGATCAATACAACGCAAAGCAGAAAAGAAATGATAGAAAAATAAATTCATCTGCATTTGAACATTTTGAAAAAGATAAAGGATTAGATATCGCTAATGAATCCATTTTTCAAATTGGCGATAAAGAATTTTGGGATAAATTTCGAGTTGATGAAGTGGTCGGCAAGGATAAGAATGGCGAAGATATAATCATTCATTCGTATTCGAAAGAGGTCCAGGAAGTAATGAATGAAATTATAAAAAAGCAAGCTAAAGCCTATGAAATGGTATTTACTAACAGTAAGAATTATAAAGGCTCGCAGATTAAGAGTGACGACAGCAAATCAAAGAAAAACAGCATTACCGATTATTATACAGACTATGTAATCACAACTGTTCAAGAGGATTTGCAGAAAATGGGCTACACAAGTAAAAAGGCGCATGACCTTGTTTACGGCGGTGGCTTGAAAATATATACCGCTATTGATTTTGACGTTCAGGATTCAATGGAGGACGTATATGAAAACTATAGGCGTATGCCTGACGAAACAGTTCAAGGCGCTATGGTGGTTATGGGATATGACGGACGTGTAATGGGTATTGTCGGCGGAACCGGCAAGAAAAAAGCTTCTATGGTTCTCAACCGTGCCACAAATTCAAACAGACCGCCCGGCTCTACAATTAAACCGTTATCTGTTTACGGCCCTGCTCTTGAAAAGACAAAAGAGGATAACGAAACAGGTGTTTATTGGTCAACAATTCAGCAAGACAGGCCTTTCAAAACTGTTGAAGGCAAGCCTTGGCCTGTAAATGAGGGCGGCAGCTACTCAGGCAGAAGTGTAACTCTTCAATATGGTCTTTCGAGGTCGCTTAATACTATTTCTGCAAGAACACTTGATAAAATAGGCGTTGATTATTCATACGATTTTATTACGGAAAATTTCCATATAACCTCACTTGACAGTGTTCGTGACTCCGATTACGGCCCGCTTGCTATCGGTTCTTTGACAAACGGAGCAACAGTTCTTGAATTAACTACTGCTTATGCATCATTCGGCAACGGCGGTAATTATTATGAGCCTTATTGTTATTATAAAATACTTGACAGCCAGGGTAATACTCTTATTGAAAAAGAACCTGAAAAAACAAAGTCAACTGCTTTGAGCGAGAACACAAGTTGGGTTATGAACAAACTTCTCCAAACTGTTATGACAGAGGGTACAGGTACCACCTATAAGCTTTCAGGTATTGAATGTTTCGGTAAAACCGGTACAACTAATGATAATAAGGACCGTTGGTTTATCGGCGGTACTCCTGATTATGTCGCAGGCGTTTGGTACGGTTATGATAATCCTAAGGAAGTATTTTACAACCTTTCTCCTAACCCATCGGGTACTATTTGGAACGCGGTTATGAAGGAAGTATATGCTAAGCTTGATGAAAAGAATAAGAAATATACCAAGAAATTCCCTGAAAGTGACGGCATAGTAAGAAAATCTTATTGCAGAAGCTGCGGTAAGCTCAGAAGCGGTACGGGTGCTTACGGTTGGTACGACGTTGATAATTTGCCGGGCAATTGCACAGGTAACCATTCCGACGGAAGCTATTATTATAATTCCGGCAGCTCGTCATCAAGCGAAACAACGTCTGCTTCAAATGGCAATAATTCAAACACAACAAAATCAAGCGCAGATAAAACAACGCAGTCTCAGACTCAGGCGCCTCAAACAGAGGCTCCGACTGAAGCCCCTGCAACCGAAACTCCTGCTCAATAATAATTTAACATTTTAAATAAGAAAGGAAGGTCGATTTTCGATTTTCCTTTCTTTGCTGAATAAATCCTTTGAAAGGTATTTTTTATGAAAATAATGTCTGTTGACTATGGCGATGCAAGAACAGGAATTGCATTTTGCGATAAAAATGAAATTCTTGCTACAGCCTTTGCAACTATTAATGAAAGCTATCAGCCAAAATTAATAGAAAAAATTAAAGAAATAATATCATCTCAAAATCCTGAAATGATTGTTATTGGGCTTCCGAGAAATATGGATGGCTCATACGGTTTCAGGTGCGAAAAGTGTAAGCAACTCGGTGAAGAACTTAAAAAAGAAATTGATATTCCCGTTGAATATGAGGATGAAAGGCTCACAACCGTTATCGCACACGATATTTTATCGAATAATAACGTTAAGGGTAAAAAGAGAAAAGCGAATGTTGATGCTGTTTCTGCCGTAGTTATTCTTCAAAGTTTTATTGATAAAAGAAAAAGTAATTAAGCATTTTTAATCATCGTAATATTTAACGGTGGTTGTATGCACTTTAGAATTAAAAAATGCGATATATTTATTGATTATGCATTTATTCTTGTTTTAAGTTTAGCTGCTGTTTTTAATTCAAAGCAGGTTATTTATCTGCTGCTTTTTTCCGCTTTGCACGAAATAGGGCATTTGACGGCGCTTCTTATTTGCAAAGAAAAACCTTATAAAATTCATTTGTCATATTACGGATTTGCTATAAGATATACTGACGATTTACCGAGATTTAAGGAATGTATAGTCCTTTTGTGCGGCCCTTTAGTTAATTTGGTATTATATTTGTTTTTTAAAGATAATATCAATTTGATTTTGTTTTTGCTTAATTGTTTGCCTGTTTACCCACTTGATATCGGCAGGATAGTACGTCTTTTTTCTATAAAAGCGTCGAGAATATTAAGCGTAATTACTGTTATTTTAATTTGCATTTTATGTGTTTATATGTTAATTTATAATAAATCATATTCGCTTATTTTTGTTACGATATATTTGATTATTTACAGTATTAATTATAATTAATAAAACCCGAAAGGTTAAAAATTGATGAAAAAAGAAGTTGAAAAACTGTTGCAATATGTTCAAAAGCCAGCAAGATATATCGGCGGCGAGCTTAATGCGGTAGTTAAGGATAAAGATAAGATTGATATCAGATACGCTTTCTGCTTTCCCGATACTTATGAGATTGGTATGAGTCATCTCGGTATGAAAATTCTCTACGGTCTTGTAAATGACAGGGAGGACAGTTGGTGCGAAAGAGTGTTTGCTCCGGATAACGATATGGAAGAGCAACTCAGAAAAAATAATGTTCCTCTTTTTGCTCTTGAAAGCGGCGATTATATTAAAGATTTTGATATGATTGGTTTTACCCTTCAATATGAGCTTTCATATACAAACGTTTTGAATATGCTAAATCTTGCTCAAATACCGCTTAAATCAAGCGACAGAGAAAATTTGACGCCACTTATATGCGTTGGCGGCCCTTGTGCCTGCAATCCGGAGCCGATAACAGATTTTGTCGATATCGTTTTTCTTGGTGACGGCGAGGAAACTACAAATCAGGTTATAGATTTGCTTATTGATTGCAAGAAAAAAGGACTTTCAAAAAAGGAATTTTTGCTTAAGGCTAAAGATATAACAGGCATTTATGTTCCGTCGTTTTATGAGGATTCATATAATGAAGACGGTACGTTGAAGGAACTTAAGCCGCTTTACGGCGCACCAGAAAAGGTGAAAAAAGCAGTTGTTTCTGATATGAACAAGGTGTTTTACCCCAAGGAATTTGTTGTTCCTTATATTAATATTGTTCATGACAGAGCAGTTGAGGAAATATTCAGGGGATGTATAAGAGGCTGCCGCTTTTGCCAAGCAGGATTTATTTACAGACCGATTAGAGAAAAAAGTGTAGAAACGATTAATAAGCAAAGCAAGGCTTTGATTGATTCGACAGGCTATGACGAACTTTCGCTGTGTTCTCTTTCAACTTCGGACCACAGCGAGGTTAACAATATGCTTACAACGCTTATAGATTGGACCGTTAAGGAAAATATAAATCTTTCTTTGCCGTCGCTTCGTGTTGATAATTTTTCCGACGAACTCGTTGAGCAGCTTAATAAGGTAAGGAGAAGCGGTCTTACATTTGCGCCTGAGGCAGGCACTCAACGACTTCGTGACGTAATAAACAAGAACGTTACTCAAGAGGAAGTAATAAGAACTTGCACTAAGGCTTTTGATAACGGCTGGACATCGGTTAAGCTTTATTTTATGATGGGCTTACCAACCGAAACAATGGAAGATATCGAGGGCATTGCAAATCTCGGTATGGACGTTATTCATGCTTTTTATAATAACCCTAACAGGCAAAAAGGGACGGGTGTGCAGGTGTCAATTTCGTGTGCATCGTTTATTCCTAAGCCGTTTACTCCGTTTCAATGGGAACCTGAGGACAGTATGGAGTCGCTCAAAGCTAAGCAAAAACATTTGCTTGAATCAATACCAACCAAAAAAATCAGGGTTTCATATCACGAAACTCCGACCTCACTTCTTGAAGGCGTTCTTGCCCGTGGTGACAGACGTCTCGGAAAGGTTATACTTCGTGCGTATGAGCTTGGCTGTAAATTTGATTCTTGGGACGACCAATTTAATTTTGACGCTTGGATGCAGGCTTTTGAAGAAAACGGAATTGACCCCCATTTTTACACTCACAGAAGACGTGAATTTTCAGAACTTTTACCTTGGGATCATCTTGATTACGGTGTGAGCAGGAAGTTCCTCGAATTTGAAAATAAAAAGGCACACGAGAATAAAACAACCCCTCATTGCAGAATTAAATGTGCAGGTTGCGGTGCAAATAAGTTAAACGGAGGACATTGCGATGCGAGAGGTTAGACTTCGTTTTTCAAAAACTGGCAGATTAAAATATATCAGTCATCTTGATATCAACCGTGCAATGTCACGTGCTCTTAAAAGAGCGGGTATTCCGCTTTGGTATACCGAGGGCTTCAATCCGCACCCTTATATGAGCTTTTCGCTTCCGCTTTCTCTCGGCGTTGAAAGTCTTTGTGAAAGCGTAGATTTGAGAATTACCGGGGAAATCACTAATAAAGAGATTAAGGATAGGCTCAACAGCGTTTTGCCCGAAGATTTGAAAATTATTGATGTTTATGACGATTTTCGAGATAACAGCGAAATTGTTTATTCCGATTATGTTTATAAATTTGAATTTGCGGATAATGATTTAGCTTTAGAAAAAATTAAAAATGTTTTATCAAGCGATGAAATTCTTGCGCTCAAAAAAGGCAAACAGGGTAGAAAGCGAGTTATGAAAGAAACAAATATTAAGTCATTTATTGATAAATATTCCATTTCAATTCGCAATGATGTTATAGTACTGAATATTCGTTTGCTCGCAGGACCTGAAAAAAATCTTAATCCCTCGCTTTTGTTTGATACGATTATAAGGCTTATAGATATGGATTTTGAGTGGAAAAGCATTGCAAGAATATCACTTCTTGATAAAGATTATAAAGAGTTTAAATAAATCTTTTACTTTTTGAAAAAATACTTGCAATTTCCAAAACATTATGGTATTATATATCAGCATTTAATCCGTTGTAACTCTTACAACGCGTGTAATGTCGGCGTTTAGCATTATAAGAAGATGGTCCTCTTTCGTTATTCGTTATGAACATCTCATAAAATTTAGGAGGAAGAAAAATGGACGCACTCAAGTTAATTGAAAAAGACAGCACAAAGGCTGAACTTCCAAAGTTTAACATTGGTGATACAGTTAAGGTATCGGTTAACATTCGTGAAGGTCAGAGAGAAAGAATTCAGATGTTTGAAGGCACTGTAATCGCTATTAAGGGTTCAGGCATTTCAAAGACATTTACCGTTCGTCGTCTTTCATACGGCGTTGGTGTTGAGAGAGTATTCCCAATGCATTCACCTAACGTTGTTGACGTTAAGGTTGTTCGCAGCGGTAAGGTTCGCCGTGCTAAGCTTTACTATCTTCGTGACCGTGTCGGCAAGGCTGCAAAGGTTAAGGAAGATATCCAGTAATTTAATATTACTTATTAAATACCACAGATTTTATTTCTGTGGTATTTTTTATTGATTGAAATATGAATATATGTTAAAATATATTTAGAAAATTTTTGAAAGGAGACAATATGGCTGATTTTCAAAAACAAACTGTTCAGTGGTTTCCCGGTCACATGGCTAAAACAAGGCGGATTATTAAAGAAAGCCTTACGCTTGTTGACGGTGTAGTTGAACTTGTTGATGCTCGTATTCCGTATAGTTCGTCAAATCCTGAACTTGACAGTATAATTAAAAGAAAACCGAGAATTGTGCTTTTAAATAAATGCGATATTGCAGACCCAAATGCTACTAAGCTTTGGATTGAATATTATAAAAGTAACGGTAAATACGCTATCCCTGTTGATTGCAGAACGGGTAAGGGGCTTAATGCTTTTATCCCGACTGTTAATAAGGCGCTTGCAGACGTTATTGAGAAAAATAAGGCGAGAGGAATGGAAAATAAACCGCTTCGTCTTATGGTAGTCGGTATTCCGAATACCGGTAAATCGTCATTTATCAACAGAATGGCAGGTAACAGTAAGGCTAAGGTTGCAGACAAAGCCGGTGTTACAAGGCAAAAACAATGGTTTGCGGTAGGTAAGGGGATTGAACTTCTTGATACTCCCGGTGTTCTTTGGCCTAAGTTTGACGATAGTGAGGTTGGCGACAAGCTTGCTTTTACAGGCGCTGTTAAAGACGAAGTTACCGACCTTGAAACATTATCATGCAGATTGCTTGAAACTCTTGCAAAAACAAGGCCTAAGGCTATTTGTGACAGATATAAACTCGATAGCGTGGATAATCTTCAAGGCTGGGAAATGCTTGAACTTATAGGAAAAAAACGTGGCTTTTTGATTAAAGGCGGAGAAATTGACTATGAGCGCACAGCAGTTATGCTTTGTGATGAATTTAGAGGAGGAAAGCTCGGCAAAATATCGCTTGAGTTGCCGTAATTATGGATTGGCTTGAATATGAAAACAAAGCCTATGAGCAAGGCTTTAATATTGTTTGCGGTGTTGACGAGGCGGGCAGAGGCCCTCTTGCAGGTGACGTGTATGCCGCCGCAGTAATACTTCCGAAAGGGTATGTTGTTGAAGGTGTTAACGACTCTAAAAAACTTTCTGAAAAGAAAAGGGAAGCGCTATTTGATAAAATAGTTGATGAATGTATTTGTTATAGTGTCGGCACGGCAAGCGTTGAGGAAATAGACGAAATTAATATTTTGCAGGCTACTTTTCTTGCTATGAAACGTGCGGTTGACGGCTTAGAGGTTAAGCCGGATATTGCGCTTATTGACGGAAATAAAAAGCCGGGGCTTGATATTGCCGAATGGGATATAATTAAAGGTGACGCAACAAGCGCAAATATTGCCGCCGCTTCAATTATCGCTAAGGTAAGCAGGGACAGATATATGCGCCAAATTGCAGAAAAATATCCTGAATATCAATTTGAAAAGCATAAGGGATACGGTACTAAGCTTCATTATGAAATGCTCGATAAATACGGAATAAGCGATGTTCACAGGAAAACATTTTTGAAAAAATATATGGATAAGAAAAATGAACAATAAGGGTAAACTTTGGGAAATTGAGGCGGCAAATTATTTAAGAAAGCATAAATATAAGCTTGTAGACGTGAATTATACAACACGCTTTGGCGAAATTGATTTAATTGTTCAAAATAAAAAATATTTATGCTTTGTTGAAGTTAAGCAAAGAAATATTAATTCAATTGCTTTACCGAGAGAATTTGTTACTTATTCAAAGCAACAAAAAATAATCGCAAGTGCAAAAATGTATTTAATGCAAAACAAGACTGATTTACAGCCGAGATTTGATGTAATTGAGATTTATACCGATAATAATAAAATAAAATCTATAAAACATCTTGAAAATGCTTTTCAGTTAGTATAAAATATTATAAACCTAAATTATAAGGTGAAAGGAAACAGTATTATGCTTTATACATCTACAAGAGATAATTCAATCAGGGTAACGGCTGCTCAGGCTATTGCTCAGGGTATAAGTGAAGAAGGCGGACTTTTTGTTCCTGTTGAACTTCCTAATTTTGATATTAACAAAATTTCTTCAATGACGACTATGAGCTATATTGACAGAGCTAAAACCGTTCTTAAGGAGTTTTTGACAGATTTCAGCGAAGAAGAACTTGATTATTGCGTAAGCGGCGCTTATGCTGCTCAAAAGTTTTCCTCTCCTCAAATTGCGCCGACTGTTAATGTTGACGGCAATAAAAATATATTGGAACTTTGGCACGGTCCTACTTGTGCATTTAAAGATATGGCTCTTCAGCTTTTGCCTTATCTTATGACTGTTTCGGCTAAAAAGACCGCAGACGGTAAAACAATTGTTATTCTCGTTGCTACATCGGGCGACACAGGTAAGGCTGCTCTTGAAGGATTTAAGAATGTTGACCACACTAAGATTTTAGTGTTTTATCCTGTTGACGGTGTTTCTCCTATGCAGAAACTTCAGATGACAACGCAGGAGGGCGATAACGTTTCGGTTTGTGCAATTAACGGCAATTTTGATGACGCTCAAAGCGCAGTTAAGTCAATCTTTACAAACGCTGAGATTAAGAATGAGCTTGCAAAGAAAAATATGATGTTCTCATCTGCAAACTCTATCAATTGGGGCAGGCTTGTTCCTCAAATTGTATATTATTTCTCAACCTATTGCGACCTTATCAATATGGGCAAGATTAAAGCCGGCGACAAAATAAATGTTGTAGTTCCTACGGGTAACTTCGGCAATATTCTTGCAGGCTATTATGCTAAGAAAATGGGGCTTCCTATTAAAACTCTTGTTTGCGCTTCAAATTCAAACAATGTTCTTACCGATTTCTTGAAAACAGGTACGTATGATAAGAACAGAAAGTTTTATACAACTACTTCTCCGTCAATGGATATTCTTATTTCGTCTAACCTTGAAAGACTTCTTTATCATATGAGTGACGGTGACGATAAGCTTATTAAGGATTTGATGAATCAGCTTTCAAATGACGGTAAATATACTGTATCGGATGAGCTAATTGCTAAAATTCAAAAAGAGTTTGATGCAGGATTTACAGCAGAACAAAATGTTGATGATACAATTAAATCTCATTTTGACAAATACCATTATCTTTGTGATACTCATACAGCGGTAGCCGTTAAGGTTTATGATGAATATGTAAAGGCAACAGGCGACGATATTCCTACAGTAATTGATTCAACTGCTTCTCCTTACAAGTTTTCGGCAAGCGTGCTCAATGCTGTTCTTGCCGGCAAAGCACCAAAGCTTGATGAATTTGCTATGGTTGATGAGCTTCATAAGGTTACAGGCGCAGATATTCCTAAGCCGATTGCTTCTCTTAAGGATAAGAGCATTCGCTTTGAGAATGTTTGTAATAAGGAAGATATGAGCCAAATGGTATTCAAACTTCTTAATTTATAATAAAAAGGCATTAAATAACGGCTCTGCGCTTTACAGAGCCGTTATTTTGATTGATTTTAGCGACAACTGCAGCCGTCGCCGCATTCAAATGTTTCGCATTTTGTGTCAGTTGAGCTTGTTGCGTTGCTGTTACCTACTTTGATGTGACCTGCGTTGCAATTATTAGTCTTATCGTGATATTTGCAATTTTTAACGTCGCAGGAAATGCCTTTGATTTCCATATCCATTATTTTTTCACTCCCTTCGGTTATTATTATTTGAATAAAAAGATTTTTTATTCATATAATTTTTAATAAAATTTTCCTTTAAAAGAAAGGCGGAATATATGTCACTTTTCGCAATTGCCGATACTCATTTATCATTTGGCACCGATAAGCCTATGGATACTTTTGAGGGTTGGTCAAATTATACACAAAGACTTAAAGAAAATTGGAATAAAATAGTTGACGATAAGGATTATGTTGTCATTGCCGGTGATATAAGTTGGGCTATGAGTTTTAGTGAGCTTGAAGCTGACTTTGATTATATCAATAAGCTTAACGGTAAAAAAATCATTCTTAAAGGTAACCACGATTATTGGTGGAACACAATGAGCAAAATGAATAAGTTTATTGAGGAAAACGGCTTTGATACAATTTCAATTCTTCATAACAGCTCTTATGATTTTGACGGCTTTTCCGTTTGCGGAAGCCGAGGTTGGTTTTTTGACAGTGATGAAGAACATAATGAAAAAGTGCTTAATAGGGAAGTAATGCGCCTTAAGGCTTCGATTGAAGCAGCAAAAAATGAAGAGAAAATTGTTTTTCTTCATTATCCGCCTGTTTATGAAAATCAAAATTGTAAGGAAATTTTAAATCTTTTAAAAGAAAAAGGTATAAAAAAATGTTATTATGGGCATCTTCACGGTATGGCGGCTAAATATGCCTTTGATGATAATTTTGAAGGAATTGATTTTAAACTTATTTCTGCAGATAGGCTTAAATTTGTTCCGCTTTTGATAAAAAAGTTTTAATTTGTAAATAATTAACAATAAGTTTAATATTAAATGAATATAAAAAACTTGATATTATCGGCATTATATGTTATAATACCGCTTCGGTGATTAGAATTTTTATTGATAGGAGGTCATTATTATGGCACTTAAATCATCTAATAAAGTAGATACTAATGTTTATGAAATTGAAGTAACTGTTACACCTGAGGTGTTTACAGACGCTTGTAAGTCTGCATATATGAAGCAGAGAAAGTCAATCCAGCTCCCCGGTTTCCGTAAGGGCAAAGCTACACAGGGTATGATTGAAAAAGTTTACGGCGAAAATGCTTTCTATGAGGAAGCACTTGAGATTGTTTATCCTGAAGCTGTTACAGCTGCTATTGAGGAAGCAGGTCTCAGAACTGTTGATACACCTTTCGACCTTGACGTTCCTGTAATGAGCAAGGAGCAGGGTGTAGAAATGAAAATGAAGGTTACAGTTTATCCTGAGGTTAAGCTTGGAGATTATAAGGGTCTTAAGGCAACAATGCTTCCTACAGAGGCTACTGATGAAGATGTAGATAAGGAAATCGAAAATATGCGTGACCGTAATTCTCGTCTTGTTACAGTTGAGGACAGAGAAGCTCAGATGGGTGATACGGCAGAAATCGATTTTGAAGGTTTTGTTGACGGCGTTGCTTTTGAAGGCGGCAAGGGCGAAAATTATCCTCTTGAACTTGGCTCAGGCTCATTCATTCCTGGCTTTGAAGAGCAGGTTGCAGGTCATAAGAGTGACGAGGAATTTGATGTAAATGTTACATTTCCTGAGGATTATGCAGCAGAACTTGCAGGAAAAGACGCTGTATTCAAATGTAAAATTCACGAAATCAAGTCAAAGGAACTTCCTGAGCTTGACGACGAATTTGCTAAGGATGTATCTGAATTTGATACTCTTGATGAACTTAAGGCAGATATCAAAAAGCAGATGAATGAAAGAAAGGCTGAAGAAGCTAAAAACGATCTTGAAAACCAGCTTATTGAGCAGGTTATCGATAATATGGAATGTGAAGTTCCGCAGTGTATGTTTGACAAGCGTGCAGATGAGATGGTTCAGGATTACGCTTACAGACTTCAAATGCAGGGTATTGACCTTGATACATACCTTAAATATCTCGGACAGGATAAGGATGCATTTAAGGCAACATTTAAAGACGGAGCTGAAAAGCAGGTTAAGGCTTCTATTGCACTTGAGGCTATTGTTGAAGCTGAAAAGCTTGAAGCAACCGAAGAAGAAATCGATGCTGAAATCGCTAAGCTTGCCGAGCAGTATCAAATGGAAGCAGACCAGATTAAGAAGGCTGTTCCTGCTGACCAAATTGCTGCTGATGTTAAGACAAAGAAAGCAATTGACGTTATTGTTGATTCAGCAGTTAAGGAATAATTTAATTTGTTTTAATTCTGCCCGTTTGCTACAGCGGGCAGTATTGTATTATTAAGTAGCAGAAAGGTCATGATAAATATGGCATTAGTACCATACGTACTTGAACAAACAAGCGCCGGTGAGCGCTCAATGGACATTTATTCAAGACTTTTAAATGATAGAATTATCGTTTTATCCGATGAAGTTAATTCAACTACGGCTTCTCTTGTAGTTGCTCAGCTTCTTTTCCTTGAGGGACAGGATAAGGATAAGGATATCAGTCTTTATATTAACAGTCCCGGCGGTTCTGTTACCGACGGTATGGCTATTTACGATACAATGCAGTATATTAAGTGCGATGTATCAACTATTTGTATGGGTATGGCTGCATCTATGGGCGCATTCCTTCTTTCAAGCGGCGCAAAGGGAAAGAGAATTTGTCTTCCTAATGCAGAGGTAATGATTCATCAGCCTCTTGGCAGAACAGAGGGTCAGGCAACAGAGATTGAAATTGCAGCTAACCACATTTTGCAAACTAAGAAAAAACTTAATTCTATTATGGCTGAAAACTGCGGCAAAACAGTTGAGGAATTGACAGCTGCAACAGACAGAGATAATTGGCTTACTGCTAAAGAAGCTCTTGATTTCGGCCTTGTTGATAAAGTTATTGATAAAAGATAATTTGAGGTGATTATATGGCACACGACGAACCTAAAAACGGCGTTGCAAGATGCTCTTTTTGCGGCAAGCCTGAAACGTTGGTTCATAAGCTTATTGAGGGACCGGGTGTGTTTATTTGTGATGAATGTATCAATCTTTGTTATGATTTGATTGAGCAGACATCATCACCGGATATTCCCCATACGGTTAAGCAATCAGACAATAAGGTTCTTCCAAAGCCTGAGGAAATTAAGGCTAAACTTGATGAATATGTTATAGGACAGGATGATGCTAAGGTTGCATTGTCTGTTGCTGTATATAATCACTATAAAAGAATTTACTCTAATGTACGTGGCGATGTTGAGCTTCAAAAGAGTAATGTTATGCTTTTAGGTCCGACCGGTGTTGGTAAAACCATGCTTGCGCAAACGCTTGCCAAAATTCTTGATGTTCCGTTTGCTATTGCAGACGCAACCACTCTTACCGAAGCAGGCTATGTTGGCGAAGATGTAGAAAATATACTTCTTAGATTAATTCAGGCTGCCGATTTTGATATTGAAAAGGCAGAACGTGGAATTATATATGTTGATGAAATAGATAAAATTTCCCGTAAGAGCGAAAACAGGTCTATTACACGTGATGTAAGCGGCGAAGGCGTTCAGCAGGCTCTTCTTAAAATTTTAGAGGGTACTGTTTCAAATGTTCCTCCTACCGGTGGAAGAAAACACCCACAGCAAGAATACATTCAAATAGATACTTCAAATATACTTTTCATTTGCGGCGGTGCATTTGACGGAATTGAAAAGATTATTGAAAAAAGAATCGGCGGTAAATCACTTGGTTTTGGCGCTGATATTGAAGCTGAGGATTTTGACGGCGACGATATTATGAAAAAAGCGGAACAACACGACCTTGTTAAGTACGGTCTTATTCCTGAACTTATCGGCCGTGTTCCTGTTATAACCGTACTGCAAAATCTTGATAAAAAAGCTCTTGTCAGAATAATGACTGAGCCTAAGAATGCTATTGTAAAGCAATATCAAAAATTATTTGAATTTGACGGCGTTAAGCTTGAATTTAAGCCTGATGCACTTGAAGCAATTGCTGATATCACTCTTGAACGTCATACGGGCGCAAGAGGACTTAGAAGTGTTTTTGAGGCAGTTCTTAAGGACCTTATGTTTAAGGCTCCGAGCGATTATACGATTGAAAAGGTTATTATTACCGAGGATGCCGTAAGAAAGGGCGATGAGCCTATTATTCTTCGCAATCCTAATAAGACTCCGAAACGCCTTACTACTTCAAATTTAAAGAATGCATAATAATACAGTAAAAAAGAGTTTCTTTTCAGAAACTCTTTTTTTACTGTATTTAGATATTGCCTTTTTTTGTGCATTAGTATATAATATATACTAATTATTTATAATGAACTAAGTAGGTTTTAATATATGAACGATAATAAAGAAAATTTATTTTTAGAATTACCGATTATTCCGCTTAGGGGTATTGTAGTATTTCCGAAAATGGTGCTTCACTTTGACGTTGGCAGAAGGAAAAGCGTAAAAGCTCTTCAAAAAGCAATGGATGATGACCAAAGAGTTTTTCTTGTATGCCAAAAGGATGCATCGGTGGACGAGCCTAATATTGACGATATGTACGATACGGGTGTTATTTGTAATATCAGGCAAATGATGCGTATTCCCGGCAGCGACAATATGCGTATTGTAGTTGAGGGCGGTGAAAGAGCAATTTTTTACAGCTTGACCTCTGTAAAACCATACGTTTCGGGACTTGTTGAGCTTGCAAGCGAAAATCCGTCTAATCTTGAAATAGATGAGGACGAAAATAGGGCTTATCAAAGAATAATCAAAAGAGAATTTGAACACTATGCCTCATTAATGCCAAAAATCAGCAATGAAGTAATCGCTAAGGTTATTTCTATTAAAGATTCGGGCGAGCTTGCAGATTTTGTTTGCTCAAATACTTTCCTTGATTATTATGAAAAACAGGATATCTTGGCAGCTCTTGACCCGGCAGACAGGATTTGTCAGCTTGTTGCTTATTTAAAGAAAGAAAATACTGCACTTGAAATTGAAAGCGAAATTCAGGAAAAGGTGCAAAATGAAATTGATAAAAGTCAGCGTGAATATTATCTTCGTGAAGAAATGAAGGTTATTTCCGATGCGCTCGGTGAGGGAGATAATCCGCAGGAGGAAGCAGAGGAATACAGGGATAAAATCAATGCGCTTAAATGTAATGAAGATATTAAAGAAAAACTTCTTAAAGAATGTGATAAGCTTTCAAAAATGCCGTCAGGCTCACATGAGGGAACGGTTGAAAGAATATATCTTGATAAATGTCTTGAAATTCCTTTCGGAAAATATACTAAAGATTCAATTAATTTAGAAAAGTCGAGAAAAATCCTTGATAAAGAGCATTACGGTTTAGACAAGATAAAGGATAGAATAGTAGATTCTTTGGCTGTTTATAAACGTAATCCTGATTTTACAGGTCAAATTCTTTGCCTTGCCGGACCTCCCGGAGTAGGTAAAACCTCTATTGTTAAGTCCCTTGCAAAAAGTATGGGGCGCAAATATGTACGTATCGCTTTGGGCGGTATACACGATGAGGCTGAAATAAGAGGACACAGAAAAACTTATATCGGCTCAATGCCCGGCAGAATTATCGAGGCTGTTATTAAAAGCGGCGTTATGAATCCAATAATTTTGCTTGATGAGATTGATAAGGTTGGTAATGATTTTAAGGGTGATCCGTCATCTGCTCTTTTAGAGGCACTTGACCCGGAACAGAATAATTCGTTTACAGATCACTATATCGAATTTCCTGTAGATTTGAGCAAAGTGCTGTTTATTACCACGGCAAACGATACTTCGTCAATTTCTGAGCCATTATATGACCGTATGGAAGTTGTTGAACTTAATTCTTATACCGCTCTTGAAAAATTTCATATTGCCAAGGAACACTTGATTAAAAAAGAAATGGCTAAGCATTCCTTAAACGGCAGGGAATTTAAAGTGAGCGATGACGCAATAAACGCTTTGATTGAAAATTATACAAGAGAAGCGGGAGTTCGTAAACTTGAAAAAGAAATTGCAACTCTTTGCAGAAAAGCAACTGTTGCCCTTGAGAGCGGAGCAAAATCGTTTAAGGTAACAAATGACAATATAGAAAAATATTTAGGTAAGAGAAAATTTGAAAAGGATTTGGCGAGTGACGAAGACCAAGTTGGTGTTGTTAACGGTCTTGCATGGACAAGCGTGGGCGGAACAATGCTTCCGATTGAGGTTTCGGCGCTTGACGGAACGGGAAAAATCGAACTTACGGGTAATCTCGGCGACGTTATGAAAGAAAGCGCTAAAACAGCAGTTTCATATATTCGTTCTAAGTGTGATGAATACGGAATTGACCCTGATTTTTATAAAAACAAGGATATACATATTCATGCACCTGAAGCGGCGATACCAAAGGATGGTCCGTCTGCAGGTTTAGCAATCACAACTGCTATTGTAAGTGAACTTACAGGAATTTTGATTAAATCGAACATTGCTATGACAGGTGAGATTAGTCTAAAAGGCAAGGCGCTTCCTATTGGCGGTTTAAAAGAAAAGTCAATGGCAGCATATAAAGCAGGCTGTGATACAGTTATAATCCCTAATGAAAACGTTAAGGACCTTGACGAAATTTCGGCAGAGGTTAAAAACGCAGTCAGATTTGTAAGTGTTAAATCATTTGATGAATTGTTGCCTGTTGCACTTGTTACGTTACCTAAAAGAAAAAAAGACGTTAAAAATAACAATGTTGTTATAGCGGACAATAAGTCTAAGGCAAATATTGTTACTCAGTAGGTGAAATATGAATTATAATAAAGCAGTCTTTGAAAATGCTTACGGAGTGCTTTCTCAATTACCGGAAAGTGACGAACCTGAAGTTGTTTTTGCAGGTAGGTCAAATGTTGGCAAAAGTTCACTTTTAAATAAGCTTTTCAACAGAAAAAATTTAGCAAGGGTAAGTTCCGTTCCGGGCAAAACGATAACTATTAACTTTTATGATGTTGATAATATTAAATTTGTTGATTTGCCGGGTTACGGATACGCCAAAATAAGCAAGCAAGAGTTAAAGCGATTTGGCGAACTTATGGAAGGGTATTTTAAAAGCGGACGCAATATCGCTCTTGTAGTTCTTCTTATAGATATGCGCCATCCTTTGACTAAAGATGATGAGGGTATGATTTGTTTCTTAAAAGAGATGGACATTCCGTTTATAATAGTTATGACCAAGGCTGATAAACTTAAGAAAACCGCTTACAAGGAAAGACTTGATTTATCAGGTAAAGAACTTGCTTTTGCAGGCAAAGTTCCCGTTGTTCCGTTTTCTTCTGTTACAGGGCAAGGAATTAACGGAATAAAAAATTATATAGAAAAATCAGTGATGTGATTTAGGAGGATAAATTAATGACTAAGATACCGTTTGTATCAAAGGAAAAGGTTGAGGAAATTGCGGCAAAATATCCGACGCCGTTTCATCTTTATGATGAAAAAGGAATCAGGAAAAATGTTGAAAATCTTAAAAAAGCATTTTCCTGGAATAAGGGATATAAGGAGTATTTCGCAGTTAAGGCTACGCCTAATCCGTTTTTAATCAATATTCTTCGTGAATATGGTTGCGGTTGTGACTGCTCATCTAAAACAGAACTTATGATGGCTAAAACCATCGGAGCTGTGGGTGATGATATTATGTTTTCATCAAATGATACCCCGCTTGACGAGTTTAGATATTGTAATAAGCTCGGCGGTATCATCAATCTTGATGATATTACACATATCGAGGCAGTTGAAAAAGCTTGCGGCAAATTGCCTAAAAAAATGAGTTGCCGCTATAATCCCGGAGGAATTTTCAAAATTTCCAATGATATTATGGATAATCCGGGCGATGCTAAATACGGTATGACTACCGAGCAAATTTACGAAGCTTTTAGAATCCTTAAGGAAAAAGGCGTTGAAGAATTCGGCATACACTCATTTCTTTGCTCAAATACGGTTACTAATGAGTATTACCCTATGCTTGCAAAGCTTCTTTTTGAACTTGCTGCCGATCTTAAAGCTAAGCTTGGTGTACATATTACCTTTATCAACCTCTCAGGCGGTATCGGAATTCCTTATAAACCCGATCAAGAGCCTAATGACATTTTCGTTATTGGTGAGGGCGTAAGAAAAGCATATGAGGAAGTTCTTGTGCCTGCAGGTATGGACGACGTATCAATTTATACAGAACTTGGCAGATATATGCTCGGCCCCTACGGCGGACTTATTACAAAAGCTATTAACCAAAAGCATACACACAAGGAATATATCGGAGTAGATGCTTGCGCAGTAAACCTTATGCGTCCTGCTATTTATGGCGCATATCATCATATTACTGTTTTGGGTAAGGAAAATGAGCCATGCGACCATAAGTATGATGTAACGGGTTCTCTTTGTGAAAACTGTGATAAATTTGCAATTGACCGTTTTCTTCCTGAAATTGAAATGGGAGATTATCTCTTTATTCACGATGCAGGCGCACACGGTTTTTCTATGGGATATAATTATAACGGCAAGCTTAAGAGCGCAGAAATTCTTTTAAATCAAGACGGAACGTTCAAACTTATCAGAAGAGCAGAAACACCTAAGGATTATTTTGCAACATTTGATTGTTTCGACTTTTATGATGAACTTATAAAAGAATAATTTTATTTATAAAATCTCCGATTATTTTATTATTGTCGGAGATTTTTCTTTACTTTCACGATTTAGTGTGTTACAATATGATTGCTTTAAATTATGAGTAATATGTCGAAAGGGCAGATAATATGAATAATAAATTAAAAGACGATAATATTGATTTTCTTTTCAGAGCTATTCTTGAACTTGAAACGGTAGAGGATTGCTATGACTTTTTTGAAGATTTGTGTACTGTTCAGGAGCTTAAAACAATAAGTCAAAGAATAGTTGTTGCAAAAATGCTTTCTGAAAAATGCGTTTATACAGATATAGTTAATGCTACCGGTGCGTCAACCGCTACAATCAGCCGTGTTAATCGTTCGCTTCAATATGGTTGTGACGGATATGACAAGATTTTTGAAAAAATTAAACTTGAGGACGAAAGCAAAGCGGAAGAAAACGATGAGTTATAATACATTTGCTAAGTTTTATGATAAGCTGACGGAAAATGTTGAATATAAAAAAAGAGCTGATTATATTTCTTCGTTTTTTAAAAAGTATGCCGATAAATGTGATACTGTTCTTGATTTGGCTTGCGGAACAGGCTCTGTAAGCGAATATTTGAGCGATTTGGGCTATAATGTTATTGGGCTTGATTTGTCCGACGAAATGCTTACTGTGGCAAGCTCAAAGCAAATAAAGAATACAATGTTTATAAAAGGCGATATGACGGATTTTGAATTGCCGCATAAGGTGGATTGTTGCGTCTGCTCTCTTGACTCAATTAACCATTTAAAGGATATTGTTGAGGTTAAAAAGTGCTTTGACTGCGTTTATAATTCTCTTAATGACGGCGGCGTATTTGTTTTTGATGTAAATACCGTTTATAAACATAAAAATGTTTTAGGCAATAATACCTTTGTTTTTGACGAAGAAGATTTTTTTCTTTCGTGGGATAATGAGTATTTGGGTGACAATACAGTCAGAATTTTGCTGGACTTTTTTGTTTATAACGGTAAAAATTATGACCGTTTCAGCGAGGAGTTTAATGAAAAAGCATATTCGGTTAATGAACTGAAAAGCGTACTTAATAATTTTAATATAATCGGAATATATGATGAACTGAATCTTGATGATATAAAAGATAACAGTGAAAGAATTTATTTTGTTTTAAAAAAAGGTGATAATTAAATGGGAAAAATAGTAAGATATATTACAACTGACGGCAGTGCATTTGTTATTGCCGGTGATACAACAGATATGGTAAGCAAGGCTGAAAATATCCATAAAACCTCTGCTGTTACTACTGCTGCTCTCGGACGTCTTATGACCGCAGCTTCTATGATGGGCGTTATGCTTAAAGGTAAGGATGACAGTGTTACATTAAGGTTAAACGGAGGCGGTCCGGCAGGTGTTATTCTTGCCGTTTCTGACAGTCAGGGCAATGCAAGGGGCTATGTTGAAAATCCTGTTGTTGAAATTCCGCTTAATGATAAAGGTAAGCTTGACGTGAGAGGTGCTGTTGGTACAGACGGCTTTTTATACGTTATGAAGGATATGGGTCTAAAAGAACCTTATGTCGGCAATACTCAGATTGTAAGCGGTGAAATTGCAGAGGATATTACAAATTATTTTGCAGTATCTGAGCAAACGCCTACAGTATGCGCTCTCGGAGTGCTTGTCAATCCTGATTTGTCTGTTGCAAATTCCGGTGGCTTTATGATTCAGCTACTTCCAGGCTGCCCCGATGAAATTATTTCTAAAATTGAAGATTCCATTAAGGATATCGAATCTGTCACAACTATGCTTTCAAAGGGTATGTCTCCCGACGATATTGCCAAGAGAGCAATGAGAGGGATTGATATTGATAAGCTTGATGAAAGTGAAATCGAATACAGATGCAATTGCTCAAAAGAAAAGGTGGAAAATGCCCTTATTTCAACCGGCAGGGAGTCTTTGCAGCAAATGGTAAACGATAATGAGGACGTAAATGTTGAATGTCACTTTTGTGATAAAAATTACAAGTTTACACCGTCTGAAATTGAAAAATTGCTGGAGCAAACAACCAAATAAAAAAGTTTAAAAAAGTTTCAAAAAAGTATTGACTTTTCAATTGACTTATAGTATTATATAACACGTCGCAAGTGCGGCGAATATGCGTGGGAGCATAGCTCAGCTGGGAGAGCATCTGCCTTACAAGCAGAGGGTCACAGGTT
>OKUA01000707.1_pt1 | contig 23216 bp, 21 predicted proteins | sample 1606501 | NCBI WGS metagenome assembly OKUA01 (sample SAMEA3879608, study PRJEB24766) | human gut metagenome | biome: human-associated habitat; feature: feces | place: USA | collected 1985/1987
AGGAGAAGGCCAGACGCAGCTCATTCTCGTTCAGGCTGCAGATGCCGTTGGACAGCTGCTTGGGCAGCATGGGCACCACCTGATCGGCGTAGTAGACGCTGGTAGCGCGGCTGAAGGCTTCGTTGTCCAGTTCGGTGCCGGGCTTGACGTAGTTGGAAACATCCGCGATATGCACGCCCAGCTCAAAGCCGCCGTCCGGGGTCTTGGTCAGGCTGATAGCATCGTCGATATCCTTGGTCTCGGCGCTGTCGATGGTAAAGATGGGCAGAGCGCGCAGATCCATGCGGCCCTCGCAGTCCGCAGCAGACACCTCGGCGTTGTCCAGCTTTTTGGCTTCGTCCCGCACCTTGTCCGGGAAGCGGCTGCGGATATCCTGCGCGTAGAGCAGTGCCTTTGCGCAGCGCTTGGCTTCGTCACAGCTGCCAAAGCGCATGGCCACGCCCACGCGGTGATCCTCCTGACGGTTGCCGCGCAGCAGGATCTCCACTGCCACCTTGTCGCCGTCCTTGGCGCTGCCTTCGCAGTCCCGCATGACCTGCATGGAGATAGCGGGGCAATCGTCCGGTACGAACTTCAGGCGGCCCTCCATGCGGTGCATGGTACCCACCAGCGCGTTCTTCTCTTCCAGAACAGCAAGGATCTCGCCCTCATCGCTGCCCTCTACCCGGGGGTGTGCAAACTTTTCCACCAGCACCTTGTCGCCGGGCATTGCGCCGCGGGTGAACCGGCCGGGGATAAAGATATCGCTGGTGCCGTCCTCCAGCATGACAAAGGCAAAGTTTTTGCCCAGCTTTACCACCTTGCACAGCAGTGCCTTGTCGGCACGGCCGCTGCGCACGGTGAAGAACACGCCCTGACGCTGGCAGATGACGGCCTCGTGCACCAGCTGGTCCACGGCCTCCATCACCTTGCGGTCTGCGCCGCGATCCCCGCCGAACTTATTTTTCAGATCCTTTACGGTGCACGGCTGATTCTGGATCGCGTGCTCAATTTTATCGCGCATTGCCATAAAATATTTTCTCCTTCACTTCCGTGGCCGTGCATCTCCTGCGGAGCACAGCCCTGCCTTGGGACGGGCGCTTTCCCCTGTCCCCTCTTTGCGGCAGCCCGCAGAACCGGCTGCCCGCACTTTTTTCTGCACAGAAAAACAGCCCCGTCCGTTCACGGGGCTGCAACGCCTTCTCAGCCTGCCAGACGGCCTGCGAACAGGCAGGCCAGAATAGCGACCACAAAGAACACCACGCCTGCAATGCGGGTGACCTTAGCCAGCATCTGATCCGCCGGGGTCAGACGTGCATTGTTGGCACCGCCCACGCTGCCGTTGATGGCACCGGACAGACCCTGACCGTGGGTGTGCTGCATGAGGGTGAGGAAAACGATGACCAGCGAAGCCACCAGCAGAATGGCACCGCCAACAATTTCGATAACAGACATGAATCGTAACGCTCCTTTTATTTGTAAATATGGAAATCCACGCAAAAACACAACTATATAGTAGCATAACAAAGCCAAAATTGCAAGCGGAATCCGCGCATTTATCCCGCCGCTTCCAGCGCGGCGCACACCTGTGCAAAGATGGCTGCACCGGAATACGCCGTATGCACCGCGCCGTCCTGCAGCACCACAATGGTGTAGCGGGGCTTTTCTGCCGGCCAGAACCCCGCAAACCACAGGTTGCAGCGCTCGGTGCCCTCCGGGGTGAACTGCCCGGTCTGAGCAGTGCCGGTCTTGCCGCCCGCCCCGCCGGAAACCCCGGCGGCATCCTGCGCGGTGCCCTGCTGCACCACCTGCACTAACATAGTGCGCAAGAGCGCTGCGCTCTGCGCCGGGAGCACCCGCCGTCCCCGAGGGTGGCTAAGGGGCTCCACCGGCTGCCCGGTAGTCTCGTCCAGCGTGGCTTGCAGCACATAGGGCGCGCGGTATACGCCGTCCGCTGCAATGGTGTTGAACAGTGCCGCAATCTGCATGGGTGTCGCCAGCAGACTGCCCTGCCCAAAGCTGAAATTGGCCAGCTGTCCGCTTTGCACCAGCTCCTGCGGGGCAGGCAACTGCCCGGCCTCGGCGGCAAGCCCTTCTGCCAGCGGCAGGCTCTGTCCAAATCCGAACGCCTTGGCGGCGTCCAACAGTTTTTCCGCGCCCAGCTGCTGCCCCAGGCAGATAAAATAGCCGTTGCAGCTTTTTTCCAGCGCAGCGGCAAGGTCTACCTGCCCATGCGGCACCCCGCCCGCACAGCGGAAGATCTGCCCATCCACCACCACCGCGCCAGTGCACTCGAAAACCGGCTGCAAGCCCGCTTCCAGTGCAGCCGCCGCCAGCACCGGCTTGAACACCGACCCCACCGCATAGCTTTGCAGCGCCCGGTTCAGGAAGGGGCTGTTCGCCGCCTGCAAACTGTCGGCAAGGTGCTCCGGGTCGTAGCCCGGCACACTGACGCTGGCGCGCACCGCCGCCGTGGCGGTATCCAGCACCAGAATGCAGCCGCTTTGCATAGTGGTGGACGCCACCGCTTCCACCGCCCGCTGCACCGGACGGGAGATGGTCAGCTGCACACCCAGCGCCCCGCTGTCGGCTTGCAAAAGCTTAGGTGTTTCTCCGGTGCGCAGCGTGCCCTGCGCCGTCACGGCGCAGACAAGGCTGCTGTGCTCCCCTGTGCCGGAAAGCACGGCGTCCAATGCCTTTTCCAGCCCGGCAGCGCCGTGACCTGTGCCATCCAGATAGCCCAGCAGATGCTGACACAACGGCACTGCGGCATACCGCCGGGCGGTGGGGTAACCGGTCAGTCCAAGGCGGGCGGGGTCGCAGTTCACCTCCAGCAAAAACGGCGCAGCGCGGCTGCGGCTGCGGTACAAAAGCGCCTGTCCGGCGGCATCGGTGCAGGCATACAGGCGGTCGTAATTGCCCTGCCCGGGAAAACACACCACCTGCCAGCGCTCCTCTAACCCGGTGAGCAGCTGCCCCTGTGCATCGTAAAAGCTGCCCCGCCGGGCGGGCAGCTGCAGGGTGACCGTGCTCTGCGCCGCCGCCCGCGCGGCATAGGCGGGGTGCTGCGCCAGCAGATACAACCGGCACAGCACCACCATAAACCCCAGCAGCAAGGCAGCATACACCGCCAGCACCCGTTTGCCGGACATCCCCGCGCCCCCTTTCCGTATGGTTAGGGTGGGCAGCAGGGGTGCAGGGTATACATAAAAAGAGGTGGAACCTCTCCGAAGAGAAATTCCACCTCTCTGGCGTATCTTATTAAGAAAGACTGGTACGGATTAGTACATGCCGCCCATGTCACCGCCGGCAGGTGCGGCGGGAGCCGGGGGTTCCGGCAGGTCGGCAACCAGGCTCTCGGTGGTCAGCACCATCTCAGCAACGGAAGCTGCATTCTCCAGAGCGGAACGGGTGACCTTGGTCGGGTCCACGATGCCAGCGGCGATCATATCCTCGACAAAGACCTCGTTCTGGGCATCGAAGCCGTAGTTGGGCTTGTTGGCAGAAACGATCTTGTCGATGATGACGCTGCCCTCCAGACCGGCGTTCTTGGCGATCTGGCGCAGAGGAGCTTCCAGAGCCTTCAGCACGATCTTGGCACCGGTGCGCTCGTCGCCTTCCAGCGTGTCGCACAGCTCACGGACTGCGGGGATGGCGTTGATGGGGGCAGTGCCGCCGCCAGCGACGACGCCCTCCTGAACAGCTGCCTTGGTGGCGTTCAGAGCGTCCTCGATGCGGAGCTTCTTGTCCTTCATCTCGACCTCAGTGGCAGCGCCGACCTTGATGACGGCCACGCCGCCCGCCAGCTTTGCCAGACGCTCCTGCAGCTTCTCGCGGTCGAAGTCGCTGGTAGCAGCCTCGATCTGGTTGCGGATCTGTGCGATGCGGGATGCGATGGCGTCCTTGTCGCCTGCGCCGCCCACGATGGTGGTGTTCTCCTTGGTCACCTTGACCTGACGGGCATGACCCAGCAGCTGGACGGTAGCGTCCTTCAGCTCGTAGCCCAGATCAGAGGAGATCACGGTGCCGCCGGTCAGGGTAGCGATATCCTGCAGCATCTCCTTGCGGCGGTCGCCGAAGCCGGGGGCCTTGACGGCGCAGACGTTCAGGGTGCCGCGCAGGCGGTTGACGATCAGGGTGGACAGAGCCTCGCCCTCGATGTCCTCTGCCACGATCAGCAGCTTCATGCCGTTCTGCATCACCTGCTCCAGCAGGGGGACGAGATCCTGAATGACGCTGATCTTCTTATCGGTGATCAGAATTGCAGCGTTGTCCAGATCGGCCACCATCTTGTCGGTATCGGTGACCATATAGGGGGTCAGGTAGCCGCGGTCGAACTGCATACCTTCCACGATCTCGTTGTAGGTCTCAGCCGTGGTCTTGTTCTCCTCGATGGTGATGACGCCGTCGGAGGTGACCTTCTCCATGGCCTCTGCGATGAGGCGGCCGATCTCGGGATCACCGGCAGAAATGGTGCCGACGCGGGCGATATCGTTGCTGTCCTTCACCTTCTGGCTGTGTGCCTTGATGGTCTCCACAGCGGTGGCAACGGCCTTGCTCATGCCGCGGCGGATATCCATGGGATTTGCACCGGCGGTAACGTTCTTCATGCCCTCATTGACCATAGCCTGTGCCAGCACGGTAGCGGTGGTAGTACCATCGCCTGCAGCATCGTTGGTCTTGGTTGCGACCTCACGCACCAGCTGTGCGCCCATGTTCTCGAACTCGTCCTTCAGCTCGATCTCCTTGGCGATGGTGACACCATCGTTGGTGATGACGGGGGCGCCGAACTTCTTGCTCAGCACCACGTTGCGGCCCTTGGGGCCGAGGGTGATCTTAACGGTGTTAGCCAGGGTATCAATACCGGCACACAGTGCCTTGCGAGCGTCCTCGCCCTGCTTGATCTGCTTTGCCATAATACATCGCTCCTTTATAATACAAGCTCAATTGAAAAGGGAAAATTCAGTTTTAGTCTTCCACAACAGCCAGAATGTCGCTCTGACGCACGATGGTGCACTCTTCGCCGTCCACCTTGACCTCGGTGCCGGAGTACTTGCTGGTGAGGACCTTGTCGCCGACCTTGACGGTCATCTTGACTTCCTTACCGTCCACGACACCGCCGGGGCCCACCGCGATGACCTGTGCGACCTGCGGCTTCTCTTTTGCGCTGCCGGTCAGGATCAGGCCGCCCTTGGTGGTCTCCTCAACTTCAACAGTCTTAATGACAACACGGTCTGCAAGAGGAATGATCTTCATAATTCTTGCCCTCCAATTATATTGAATTTATTTGAAACTTTGTTGCGTCCTGCGGGGGCTTCGTGTGTGCCCCGCAGTGGTTTAGCACTCCTTTTCTCTGAGTGCTAAGTGTATTGTACTCATCTTGCCCTGAAAAATCAAGGGGTTTTGCGATTTTTCTTTGTTAAGAATTTATGACGCCCAAAAATCGTACTCTGCCACGCAAAAAAGGCGGCGCATCCTTGACAGGACGCGCCGCCTTTTTTATACTTATAGCGCATTATAGCAGTTTGCGTTTTTAATGCACAAGCAACAGCCGCAAACTGCATATCGCAAATAAGCCGTCTTGATAGGCACTATTTTTGAAAATTGCGATAGAAAAACACAGCTGCCGCGCTTTGCGGCAGAACGGAGGATACCGTGACAGACAAAAAACTGATCTCATCTTTACAAGGACTGCGGGCAGTCGCATTTTTGTGCGTGGTCATCTCCCATTGCGGGGTACCGTGGCTTGGTCCGTGGGCGATTTCAGTATTTGTAGCGCTGTCCGGTTTTCTGATGGTCTGCAACTATTACGACCGCCCTCGCACAGCACCGGGGCTGCAGTCTGCCATAGCTTTCTCCTTTAAAAAAATACGCCGGCTGTATCCGCTGCACCTTATTATGATGGCTGCCGCCCTGTTATTTGTACTGAAGGGGCTTCTGGCGCAGCCCTCTGCCCGCGGGGTTCTCTCCTGTGCGGCGCAGCTTGCGGTAAGCATTTTCCTGCTACAAACATGGATTCCGTCCAGCCGTTTCTGGTTCTGCCTGAACGGAGTGGCGTGGTATCTTTCGGTACAGGCTTTTCTGTATGCCATCTTTCCCCTGCTACTCGCTGTGCTGAAAAAGGCCGATGCCCGCAGACTGCGCTGCATTGCCGCAGCAATTTTCTGCGTACAGTGCCTTTTCTCCCTTGCGGTCTGGAAAGCCGGGCTCAGCGGAAAGGCCGCATTCTACCTGACCTATCTGTGTCCGCTGTTCCGGGCAGGCGATTTTACTATCAGCTGCTGCGCGGGCTGTCTTTACCACAGCCGCAAACAGGAGAGCACACTACCGCGCAGTGCTTTCTCCCTATTGGAACTGGGCGCTGTACTGCTTGCGGGCGGCTGCCTTTTTATCGCCGCCAAGCAGGCGGGGGTTCTGGGCGCAGTGGCCTTCCGGTACAATGTGCTGTTCACTCCCTCTGCGGTGCTGCTGGTCTGGCTGCTCGCCATGGGCAAAGGGTTCATTTCCCGGCTGCTATCCGCAAAGCCGTTTTTGTGGCTGGCACAGCTCTCCCCTTACGGCTTTCTGATCCATCAGGTACTGATCCGGTATATGGAGTGGACTGCGGACAAGTTTAGCCTTACAGTGCAGCCCGTGGTCTGGGCCTTGACCGTATTTTTGCTCACGCTCTGCCTGAGCTGGTTTTATAAGACGCTGGAACGCCGGGTGCGGCAGCGTCGTACAAAGGCTGCTGCACAGTAAACAAAAAGACAGCTTCGATCTCTCTGCAATGTGCCAAGTTGTGTCATGGATTTTAGTTGTGCATGAGAGGTTCTTCTTTCGTAAAAAACCTCTCGTCCCTCCAACGCTTCCAGAAAATAGAACAAAAAGAAAGCCCCAGAATCATTCGAATTAGAGAATAATTCTGGGGTTTTAATACTGTCGGCGGGGGGCGAAGCCGTACTCTGTCTCCAGAAAGGGATTTTAAGTCCCTCGTGTCTGCCAGCCTTCGGCAAATTCATTTTTTGTTCGTTGTATCGTTTGTTTTTTTCATTGCGAGAGAGATTTTTCCTTCGCGAGCGAGAGGGATTCGCACTTTTTTGACAAGATAATATTACCACCTTTTTCGCTCTATGTCAATCATGTAAAATTGTTTCATCTTGTCGTGCTTGATCTTCGGAGCGTCCGGGGCCCGGGGCGTTCGCCCTGCCCAGATGCGCTCCTCAGGGTGGAGGTGATGAGAGGTGGATGATTGTTTGATTGGTGTATTGATGGACTGAATTGAGTGATGGATTATTGCTGATTTTGGAAGGTTACTTTTGAAGTGATTGAAGGTGTTTTAATGTGCTGACGGATTCGATTACTTCTTATCTGTGATGTTCATTGCTGTTTATTTGCTCAGTAACTACTTTGCCTGTGCTCTCCCCTGCTACCTCTTTTGCTGAAATTTCACCGGAAGTGATTTTGGACTATGGAATAAAAAACAGGCGCATTATTGTTTGATATGAAACATTTTTCTATTATAAAACCGCGTGGATGGGATTTTGTAACCACACCCACACGGTTTGAGGTCTAAAAAGTTTATTTCAGCTTTGCGAGGATCTCGTCTGCACTCACGCCGCTAGCCAGCAGCTTTTTCAGCACGTCCTCTGCCTCGATCTTCTTAGCTTCCTCAGCGGCCTTCACATCTGCCTTTGCTTTCTTTGCTTCCAAAGCTGCCACTTCTTTTTCGGCCTTCCTCAAAGCAGCCTTTTTTGCTTTCAGATCAGCCTTCAAAGTGTCAATGTTTGCTATGATAGATGCAATCTCAGCAGAGAGTGTTTCCTTTACGGACTGCTTTTCTGCAATCTGCGTTACAAAATCAGCAGTCACGGTTTTAGGCTTATTCTTGCTACCTTTTGTTCTGGGCATAGGACACAAACCTCTTTCCTATTATGATAGCTCAATTATATCACAAGTCTGAAAACAAATCAGCCTTGTACACACCTTTTTCTAACATCTTCTTGAAGCTGTTCTTTACGGAAGTCACATCTTCATGGTAGGTCATGCCATACCAGGCGTCGTTGCTCTGCAACAAGTCCCCATATAATTCTTATAAGATTCTCTCAATAAGTCCATTTAATCGCTCAGTGGTCAAATTAAGGACTCTATCAAGCATCTTACTGTATATCCATGATAAACACGGCGTAATCAAAATATAGCACACAACGGTAACTCCCACTGCTGCAAGCAGCGACAAATTATTATTGCACAGGAATCCAATCCAAGCATACTTTCCGTATGTAAGCCAAAAGTAATTCGCATGAAAAAGATAAATTAGTAGCGAAAATTTTGACAATTCATTAATTTGATTGTTGTTTCTTGGACTACTCGTGACTGCAAGATTCAGTGTTGCCATTCCCATAAGTATTATCAATGGATTCATAAAAGTACATCCAAACAAGTTCATTCCTGAGAATTTCCCCGTAACCGTGCTTAAAATATTTATTCCACAAATCCAAATGATAATTCCAATGAATGCGGCTACTATGAGTCTTATATCTCTGCTCCTATTTGCCTTGGCATTCATATATCTTTTGTAATATAAAACAAAATAATGAATGCAGATGAAGCCAACCAGATTCGTGTAGTAATAGGCTTGTCCTAAAATCCCTGCAACGGAATACACAACGAATAAAATCTTGACGAGTTTCTTTGTTTCTTTCTTATTCATTCCCTCAATCGCCTTATTTAAGAGAGGGTGTATAAGATAATATATAATATAGCAGCCAACAAACCAGTTTAGATTGAATCTAACCGGGAAGAACGCTTTTACTATTTCAGAAAACAGTGGCTTCATACAGCAAAAAGCCGCAACTAATCCGATAATCGAAAGAATCCATGAATCCAAGATCATCCTAATCGGCTTATTCGCTTTTATCTGTTTGCTATCGCATAAGAACCACGCCGACACTGCAATGAATAATGTATCACCTATTTGACCACACCATCTAAATAGCGTAAAAATAATATGGTCAATAGACCACCCTGTATTATTTAAATTTACATAGACGGTATCGTGTACCCTCCCCCGGTATGTGGCACCATAGGGAAGCGCAGAAGACAGTATAATCAAAAATACTGCAACAAGTTTAATAATCTCAATGTTTGAATTTCTTTTTGCCCTTGCTTCCATTTAAGTATCCTTTAGCTTTAATTATATAACCGTATATTCCGCCGGCTTCCTTTCGGAACGTGTTGTCTGACACTCATCCGGGTAGTTTCCAATACCAATAAACATGATAAGAACTTCCGCCGGATCAAGTTTTAAGAGCTTTCTGACATTTTCTTCCTGTTCTTTCGTTAAAGATGCACTCAACGGTACGCTTGCAATTCTTTCATAGTACAAACTATCCAGTACACGCATTGCATACATACCGCCGTCAATATAAACTTGGAATACTTCCCTGTCTCTATTGAAACATCTCAAATCTCCGACAACAACAAGAAGTTTATCAAATTCCTGTCCAAATCCTCGATTTCCATTTTGATTCTTCAACACTTCCCTTAATACGGCCTTGTCATTTACAATATAAGTTTTCCATCCCTGCCTATTGCAAGCGGACGGAGTATACTGCGCAAGTTTTACTGCATTTTCAACTCTTTCCAACTCAACCGGCTTATCAGAGAAATGACGAATACTATGCCGTGTTTCCACAAGCTCTTTGTAATTGGCCTTACTAAGCTCTTCTGATGATAATGGAACAAACTTGATTGCTCCACCAGCTTCATTTTTCTTACCTGGCAATGCAGAGATACGTTTAGAAAGTTCTTTATTTTCAACGCCATGTTCCGCATTTTTTCTTACATATTCATTTAAAACTGAGAGAGCCGTTTGGTAGAAGAACTTATCCACGCTGTACTGCTTTGAATACTGTTCCAATGATCTTACCAAAGCTTCTACGTTTTCTTTTCCAAAACCTGGTCTATAATTCAGGTAGGACAAGCCTTTTTCTACGGTATGGTAGAGGCGCGTTATACTTGCTTCAAATTGCTTTTCATCTGTGCAGGAACCATCAACAAAAGAAAATCTCTGGTATTTGTTGTAATAATTCTCATACAGCGTTTTTTCTGGCGTTTTACCCAACAACTTTTTTATCTTATTCTTTGCTTTTTTTACAATGCTCATCATTCTGCCCTCTTTACTTTTTCATTTTATTCTTTAAAGTCAAAAGGATGCTTTTCATTATTTTCCTGTTAACCACAACTGCAATTATACATCCCAAAATAATATTGAGTACATTTAATGCCACCGTATCAATCCAGCAAATAGCACACATTAAGACAAGCAGCGCAATCAGCAAGCAAAAACGTCCTGTGTTGAATTTGACCTTTTGAAATTTCTGCACATCAACCATTCTGTAAATTGTCAGAAAAACATAGCTGACTAATGTTGAAATGGATGCCGCAAAAATTCCAATTTTATGAACAAAGACCAGATCAATCACAAGGTTGCAAGCCGCTGCGAAAATAGTTGTAACTCCCACACTTCGTGTTTTCTTATGTGCAACATAAATTCCACCTATAAAGGAAGCCATCGACGAAAAAAGCATACCCATAAACAAAATAGGCATCTGATAATACGCTTCTTTATAGTCTCCTCTAATAAGGAGCCAAAACAGAATTGGTGTTGCTGCAATAAGCAATGCCATTATTCCAACAAGAATACCGAAAATGCTGTCAAACATTTCCGCATAGTAAGTATCTGCATCTGAATCCTTAGATGCCAAAGATGCATTCTCTTGCCAAGCAAAGACAAACGTTCCCTGCACAGTTGTAAACAGCGCCGGAATCTTATTGGCAACAGAGTATATCGCATTAGCTTCCAGTCCCATAAATGCCGTTAATACAGCTCGATCCGAGAAACTAAGGACCCAATTGGACAAACTATTCGGAATCATCGGCCACGAATAGCTTAACATTTCCAATAGAGTTTTCCTAGAAAGCAGTGACAAATCAATTCTAGATAAGATGTGTCCTTTTACTAACAGTAAGATTAAGCCAATCGTTGTTGCAATAGTAATAGAAGCCAAAACGCCTACTAGTCCCTGTTTTCCAACAGAAATAGTCAGTACAATCAAAAGCATATTGGAAAAAGAGATTGTAACTGAACTGGCCGAATATAATTTATTATTAGATAATCCACGAACAATTTGCTGCGTTGAAAGCATTAAAATATCCGAAAAGAAATAAAGACAAATCAGCCAACGGATTACCAGACTTACATTCCCCAAACACAAATAAAGAATTGTAAGGGCAATAAGCGATGTTGGTAAAATAAAGGAAATAATGTTCGTTATAATTCTCTTCGTCTCTTTTTCATCTTCTCTGACATCAATCAAGAAACGAAATGCAGCCGACTGGATCTGCAATGTTGCAACCGGTAAAAACAGAGAAACAAGGGTACTGATAAGGTCATACGTACCCATTTCTGTCTTAGTAAGACCACCAGTAATAATTGGAAGCGTAATAATGCTTGAAAACTTAGGCAAGAAAGTTCCGATTGCTATTATGAATGTGTTTTTTGCAAGAGCTTTTTCTCTATTCATTACTGCAAAAACCCCGCAATCTGATCAAAGCAATTATTTTTTCTGATTTCAGTCACATGTGCTTTAATAATTGCAGATTCCTTATCCTTATTAATTAAAAGCTGATCAATCACATTTTTAACCTGATCAGAATTGAAATTTGGTTCTGTTATATCGAACGCAAACTGCTCTTGACCTACATTTGCAGCCAGTTCCTTATACTTAATTGCCCAACCAAGGAGAATGCATGGAATGTAATTGCGGTACGCATGAACCACTCCATGGAAACGAGAGCATATAACGAAATCAAATTTTTTCACAAACTCATCATATTCAAGGCAAGAGAATTCATTGTCCAAAAGTACCACATTCTTATTTCCTTGAAATTGCTCTGCAATCAATTTGCAAATCGGAAAATCTTCTCTTGAATGTCTAAATATGTACACTGTTTTTCCAGCTTTAAGGAGATAAGATATGATTTCCTTATACATTTGTATATTCCTATCTTTGTCTCCATGGTTAAAGCACTGTGTATTAGGAATCAATGCAACAGAATTCTTTTCCACATGAGGAAGGCTCATATTCTTTAATGGTTTTTTATAAATGTTGGAAACATCCACACCATCGTTTTGCAATACCAAGTCCGTTGAAAGTTGTACATTCTTTAACCCGAACTGTTCGGTGAGCATTTGATAGCCTTCTCTTTCTCTTGCAAAAATAATTTTAGGATATTTTAGCAATTCGCTAATCTCTTTAAGCAAGAATTTTTTATCTTCTGGATAATCAAAGCTTCCAAAAGATTGAGGCATCATAATAATCGGGATATTATATTTCCGGGCCAATCTAATATTATTCAAATAGGATTCTTGAATCTCTACACTCCACTTTTTTCCAATATTGAATCCACTGACATCTATAATAATATTGATTTTTTTAATCAAGTTCTTAATCTCATTGAATCGAAACAAATTATTTCGCTTTCCAACAACAAACTTAACGCAGTCTTTAATGAAGCATTTTGTTTCCAGCATCATTGCATTATTGCCTAATGCAATACTCTTTGCTGGCTCAGAATAAAACACCTCATGAAAGGCGTATTTATTTTCATCAAAGACCTCGCAGCCTGCAAAAAAGACTTCACAACCAGGCATTCTTTTTTTTAATTCATCAACTGTTATAAACAACATTGACTGAGCACCTTTGTTTTCAAAGTTTGCTCCTACAATCAGTATTTTACTTGCCATATTTTTCCTTTCGCTTTAAATCACCTATCACATCGTTGTTTACTTTTATCAATAATCATCTTCACTACCTTGCTGTCTCGAAGATTATAAATATACACTATTCTTAGCAGTTTTTCTTTAAACGAAAGTGTATCATATTTTTTTATCAAATGCGTAGCTTCGTTAATTTCATCTTTGTTGTGCTCATACAATGCAATTCCAAACAATGTACGATACTGCATTGCATAGTATTTTGGTTTTTCCTCTCCCAGTGCATCAATGTCATTCTCAAACTTCTGCCCGAATTGATCTATGACAGATTTCATTTTGTCATATTTAGGATGATTCAGTGTTCCATTTTCTGATTTAACAATCAATTTATCTGGTATATATCCCACACGACCTTCGTGACATACGCGAATCATAAATTCGATGTCTTGCCTTCTTACAAAGCTTTCATCAAATCCATGGATTCCTTTTACAACATCGCTTTTTACAAAAATGTTGCTACCAGTTCCTATAACCATTTCTTTCCGCAGTAAATCAGAAATTTTCAAATCGCACTGCGGTCTTACTTTCAAATTTAAGGTTCCCTCTTTGTCGATAATATCAACACCTGCATATACACCTACAGCGTCTCTATTCTTTTCAAGATACCTTACACTTTTTTCTATACGATTCGGAAGATAATAGTCATCATCATCCAAAAAGGCGATATACTTACCAGTTGCCGCAGTAATTCCTGTATTTCTGGCAACTGCGCCATTCGAATTTCTTTGATGTTTGATGTAACGAATTCTTTTGTCTCCAATATAGCGACTCATAAGGGCTTCTGTATTTTTTCTTTCATCGCTTGTTGGATCATTATCATCAACTACAATTATTTCAATTTCCTTATATGATTGACACAACACACTATCAATTGCCCTATTTAAGGCACTACTTCCTTTATATGTAGGTATTATCACCGAAACAATAGGCATTCCTCTGCCCTCCCTCTTTGATCATTAAAAGCAAAAAGTGTACAAACGAGCAGGCGAACTCGCATAACTAAAGAACGATACAGTCATTAGCATAACCACGCCAATTTTATAAAACTGTCCACTTTTTTTAGTGAAATATTTTTGAGCAATCGGAAAGAGCAATACAAGGAAAATTCTAAAGTACATTGCCACCCTAGATATAACCGTCAACTGCATTCCAACAAGCTCTACACCAATGTAAATTGTTGCCATATAGATTAGCCACCAACCTATATTATCCGATTGGTTAGCACGTATCATAATAAACAGAACAATTGCAATAATTATCCAGAGCAAGAGTGTTCCTCGTAGTTGTGCTCCCCAAAAACTAACTGACAAATAACTTGCATATTTACTGGAGAAGATACTGACCACTTTAATAGCCACAGGGATTAAAACTGGCAATGCACAAACAGTCACAAGGAGATAAATATATCTTTCTTTTTTCTTCTTTAATAAATAAAATAAATCGGCAACAAAAAAAACTATTGCAGATTGATGGAAGCATGCGGCTAATAGAACACATGCTATTGCTTTCTTATACTTTTCTTTTTTTATTAATTCTATGGATTGCACTGCAATGGATATTGCCAAAATTTGTCGCATTGTATTAAACGAATTCATAAACATCGCATCGCACATGTAAATATAAACAGCCAGTATGGCATCTTGTTTGACTGTTATGTTATCTAAAATAAACTTTGCAAATAGAGCATTCGTAATTGCAGCTGTTATAAGAAGAACTGCCTGCGCATTATGAAATATAAGCATTATCAATTTGCAGTAGGCCAAATAAACTGTTTCCGTCCGCTCACTAAATCCACTTAAGCCGCCATATGAAATATATCTCCACTGACTCGTTGGAAAGCTAGAAAACACTTCTTTCCATGATATATTAGTTACTCTTTCTGCAATATTAAGATACATTTTTGTATCTTCGCCCACTGTAGCCCCTCTTAGTCCCAAAACAATTGTCATCAGGAAAAAAGAAAAGAGCACAAAATATTTTGCTTTATAATTACTTCTGCTTGCGATAAAGCCAAATACAACTACAGCGCCCCATAAAAAAATGTAAACACTCATATGCACTCCTTCACTGTTTTATCAGTAGCATTGGAAAGCACAACCACATAGTGGCCTTTAGTCTTTCTCTATAATTAAGACTATTCCTCAATATAAATCTAGCATCCATTCCTTCTATTTCTTTAGTCGTAATCCCATACTGTCTACATTCGTGTATATACATTTTCACAAGCATTCCATATAGGCATTTTTTCAAGTCCACATCATCTACAAGATCAAACTGCTCTTTCCATTCTTTTAAATTTTGAATTGAATCGTTTTTCTTTTTCTCGTCTTTCTGAGATGTCATAATTGAATTTTCTCGAATAATATAATGATAGAATGTTCCATCTATGCATGTGATTTTTTTTGCCCGCAAAAAAACACGTGGCAACATTTGAACATCCTCAAAGTAAATTCCTTTTTTGAAGTACAACTGATTATCAAGAAGAAAGTCCCTTCTATACATATTAAGCCATGCAGGGGCATACCACTGATATGCTTTAACAGCACTCATAATAAACTGCTTGGCAGTATAGGTGATTCCAGATGGTGTCGCTGAGTGTATCATCATTTCTTTACCATCTGGGTTTTCCATAATTGCATTTCCAACAATAATATCTATTTTCTGATTACCCGCTGCCTTTATAAATCTTTCGCAGGTATCCAAATCAATATAATCATCAGAATCAACATACAGAATATACTCGCCCGTTGCTTGTTTTAACCCTGCATTGCGGGCGTCTGATAGTCCGCCGTTTTCTTTATGGATGACCTTAACTCTTTTATCCATCTCGGCATAGTTTTCGCATAATTCAGGGCATTTATCAGGACTGCCATCATCCACAAGAATTATTTCCAAATTTTTATAAGTCTGTTTAAACAGACTTTGAACACAGCGATCTAGTTCCCTCTCAACTTTATATACAGGAACAATAATACTTACTTTATTTTGCACAATTTGTTCTCCCTTTGCAGAAAACATGCAGACTCATAACTCCTCGTTATTTATTATCCACACATTTAATCTTCAATAGGTGATGCTATATATCCTCTTGTCGCATTTTCTTTTGCAATAATCCTTCCAGGATTTCCTATTACTATAGAGTGATCCGGAACATCAAAGTTCACATATGCACCAGGAGCAATTAACACATCATTTCCTATCTGAACCTTACCAACAACTATTGAATTGGTCCCCAAAAACACATTATCACCAATTCTCGGCACACCTGCCTTAGCACCGAAATCAATTTGCCCAAGCAAAACACCATTTAAGCAATCAACATTTTTTCCAATTTCAACACCCGGATTAAATACAATACCTCCGAGATGTCTGATTTTGACCCCCCCGATTTTACAACGGGCAGGAATATCTGTATTGTATTTTACCTTATAGTGTTCATATCGCATCCGAGCAAATAAGTACAGCAGCTTATTTTTGTCAGCCCAATACTCACATAATCTTTTTGCTTTTACAAATCTATATTGAGCTATAAAATTTGGATGACTGACCTCTGACTTCCATCTAATTTTATCTAAATCCATAATTTTCTCCGTTTCTATATACAAGTCACTTTTGATACAGGTCCTTGATTTCTTTAGAATGTTCTGTCATTGTTTTAATGTGTGTATTGGCAACAATATAGTTATTCATATCTTCCAATATTTCAGGTTTATCCAACACATTTCTTAGCTTTGTTTTTAGAGAATCTACATTACCTTCAACAACAAACCCGTTTTTACCCTCGTCAACAATATCCTTTGCACCCACATGACTACTAACAATAACAGGAACACCATAACTTAGAGCTTCTAAGACAGTAAAGCCAAATGTTTCATTCCACAAACTAGGTAATATAACGCAATCTGCATCATCCATCACCTTGCCCAATTCTGAGTATTGGTACGGCGCGTGTGAAACGATAAAGGGCTCCGAAGCATCTTCAAAATAAATATTTAACTGAAACTTATATCCTTCTTTATGCAACTGATTTAGTGTTTCTTTTAATACATAGTATCCTTTATTATATGTATCTGGTCCCAAATAAGAAAAATGCAATAGCTCGTGTTTCTTTTTTTTCTTTTTATTATCTTTTATCATTTCATGTGATATAGAAACAACCTCGTTGTTTAACATCTCCTTAGCTGCTTTTAAATACGCATCTCTTGTATTGCTACTATTAAAATGGATGATATTAAAACTCTTTAATAGTTTTATATAATACTCTCGTAGCTCAACATATTCTTCTGCTCGTTTTGCACTCTGGACAGAAGCCTGTTGTTGTGCAGAATCATTCTTCGATTCATTCCAATGTTTTTTTCTGAGCTTTTTTACAATTGGTGAATCTTTCAGAACCCTATATACTGAAGATTGTAGAATTTTCAATTTTCTATAACTAATAGCATTCTCACAGCATTCCGCACACAATTCCGGTGTGCAGCCATCACAAATTTCGCCATTTTGACGCACCAAAGTCGTCCTTGGACACAATCCAAAATAATCATGCGTCGTAAATACTGTTTTTATCCCAAGCTTTCTTGCCGTTTCAACATATTCTAGCGGCAAGCCCATTAATGTATGAAAGTGGATGATATCAGGTCTCCAGTTCTTTAAAAATTGTTTCCAAACTTCTGGGTTCTTTTTTTCAGTAAATAGATCCGGATTTTTAATCCCCTCTAAAAGAGGAACAGGTAAAATCCCTTGTATTTCATAATTTTCAATCTTACTCTTTCCTATGTTGTATTTTTTTCTTTTTTTTATTGCAACTTTTTTCTTCTTGATAATTCCGATTTCACCAGGCCAGCACATAGCTACCACATTACCCTGCATTTCCTGTGCTGCCATAAGATCCAAGCAATATTTTGTCAGTCCTCCCCTTCGATAAGGGGGAAACCCTAGTGAGTAATGCAGGATTCGCATTATATTATCTCCTTATTCAAAAAACTTTCTTTTCAGAGCCCATTTAATCTTGCCCCAATAGTCTCGTTCAGTTTCGATTAACTCAACCTCTATATATGTCTTTTTATTTGTCCTAATCCATACATCCAACAGGAACTCACTAAATGCTCCCATTATGCGATCATAGTAGACATCATGGTCATATATTTTTTTCTCTAGAACAAACAAAATCTTAAACAGCCACTCGCAGTAATTGTCCAGATCTTGCTTTTTCATCACAAACATATTAAGCATGTGTGCACTATGCCCATTCATAGTTTTATCGTATTCAGCAATATATTTTGGTGCCACCTCAAGGATCGAATCACGAAGTAATTGTAAATGAATTTTGTGTGCATCTTTTCTGCTTTTAATACAGTTAATATAATGGTCGGCTATTGTTTGAGAATACCTTTTCTCTCTAGGTACAATTATGTCATAGTCCATCAAGAGTTCTTCAATTCTAGGCTGAGATAGAGCATCCTCTATGTTTTTACTTCTCTTTGACTCAGTCAGATATCTACGATAATGAGCCAGTCCGATATAATCACAGTTCAAGTTTTTCCAAGCCCAATACAGTGCTGTCAGTTCGCAATAAAGAATATTCTTATCAGAGATGTTTTCACCTTCATCGTCAGCCTGATACTTATTCCTTAAAGCATCTCTGCCAACGCCAACGCATACTGGAAGGTACACTGTATCACATGGCATTTTATACTCTTTATGTGTAACAACGATTATTTTTCCATTCATACATCAAATTCCCTTTCGCATCTCTCCAATACAGCGGCAATAACCTGATCCATATCGTAATACTTGTACTCACCCAAACGGCCACCGAAAATCACTTTACTTTCGGCATCTGCCAGCTTCTTGTACTCAGAATACAGTAAGCTATTTTTAGCATCATTGACCGGATAATACGGCTCATCACCCGGCTTCCACTCACTGCTATACTCCCGGCTGATAATAGTTTTGGGCAAATCATTGCCGTTCTCGTCCTTACCAAACTCAAACCACTTGTGCTCAATGATGCGGGTCCACGGCGTTTCACGGTCGGTGTAGTTGACCGCGGCATTGCCCTGAAAGCTGGGTTTATCGAGAATCTCATTTTCAAAACGGACAGAGCGGTACTCCAGCGTACCCAGCTTATAGTCAAAGTAGGCATCGATGGGGCCGGTGTAAACCACGTTGTCAGCCAGTTCATCTAACTCGACCTTGTTTTCCAAGTAGTCGGTGTTCAGGCGCACCTCAATGCCTTCCAGCAGATTGGCAATCAACTTAGTGTAGCCACCAATAGGAATGCCCTGATATAGCGCATTGAAATAGTTGTTGTCAAAGGTCAAGCGCACGGGCAGGCGCTTGATAATGAAGGCAGGCAGATCCTTGCAGTCACGACCCCACTGCTTCTCAGTGTAGCCCTTGATGAGCTTCTCATAGATGTCACGTCCCACGAGAGAGATGGCCTGTTCCTCCAGATTTTTCGGCTCACCGGTGATTTCCTTGCGCTGCTCCTCAATTTTTGCGGCAGCTTCCTCCGGTGTCACAACACCCCACATTTTATTGAAGGTGTACATGTTGAAGGGCAGAGAGTAAAGCTCACCCTTGTAGTTGGCAACCGGAGAATTGGTAAATCGATTGAACTCCGCAAACTGCGTGATATAGCTCCATACCTTTTTATTGTTAGTATGGAAAATATGGGCACCATACTTATGTACATTAATTCCCTCAATATTTTCTGTATAAATATTACCTGCAATATTCGAACGTTTGTCCACAACTAAAACAGACTTTCCGTGCGATTTTGCCTCATGTGCAAAAATCGCTCCGTAAAGGCCGGAACCTACCACTAAATAATCGTACATATCAATTCCTCACATCATTTCTTATTTAAAAATCCCACATAATCATATTCATCGATCCATCGTTTGCCAGTAAACTTTCCCTCATACTTGCACAAATCCATTACTTCTCCATTCGGCTGCGCCGTGCCATGAATACAATAAGAGCATTTAATCTTCGGCATTGGCTCTGCAGTAAATGCCAGCTTATGTTTATAGGGAAGCTTGTCAAATGCCTCCAAGACCTGCTCTGTACAACCGCTTTGTTGAACAAAAATTACATACAAATTGTTTTTGTTAATTCTTTCTACTCGTTTTTGCCAAGTTATTTTTGCCTCATCAAACGATGAATAGTGCATGAAATATATTGTTATATCATCCAGTTTTGCAACGGGGTAGTTCTTCTCGCTTTCGACTTCTACAAGAGCCTGTTTTAAGTAATAATCTAGGTTCTCCAAAAATTTGAGGTAATCTTCCGCTTTAAAAAACAAATTGACCGTTGGTGAGTTAAAGCGTTCGCCTAATTCGTGAAGGATCACCCCCCCCACACAGTTATTACACAGTACCGTAAAGTTTTCATTTGTAAGGCGTTTGCGATTCTCTGCATTTAGTTTTCTTCTCAGGAAAGATCTATAATATTTTGAAATTTTCACCGTCTAATTCCTCATTTACTCACTTTATGAATACTTCTTCATACTGTCCGCAAATTTTGTCCCACGTATACTCTTCAGCAACACGTTTCTTAGCTTTCCGACCCATTTCTGCAATTTCTTGGGCACTCATCTTGTCTGCACGATCAATCAACCTTGCGAGGCTGCCTGATTTTCGGCTCCAGTACAAAGCGCAATCTTCAGCGACCTCTTTATTAAAACCAACATCAACCAGTAAGTTCAGATCCGTGCTGCCAAGAGCCTCAATCAGTGAAGGATTTGTGCCTCCAACGGTGTGCCCATGGAAATACGCGTAAGCATTCTCCCGAATCTTTTTCAAGAGTTCCTGATCATATACAGTGCCAACAAATTTGATTCTCTTGTCACTCTTGAAATGAAGTTTCTCTTCCAACTCATTCAGGAATTTATCGTTCACATTTGTGATAAGTGCAAAATCTTTTTTGCTTCCGCTCTTCATGAACTCACGAATCATAACCTCAAACGAGTTTTCCGGCACAAAACGACCAACAACAAGGTAGTAATCTTTTTTTGTCAGACCTTTTTCCTTGTACCAATTCACCAGCTTTTCGTCATCATCAGCCAGCTTGCTGAGTGTCAAATCTGCACCGTAAGCAATGAATGTGGTTTTGGGATTTCTGCCCTTGATTCCTTTCCCGTCATAACACTCGTGGATATACTTTTCGATATTCACAGAATCGCAGATAGCAAGATCACAATATTTGACCATCATCTGCTCAGAAATCTTCCAGTATTTACGAATCGGAGCCGACCACTTGGCTCTCATCCATTCATGACCATCTGGATTCAAGTAAACCGTACCACCAAGTTTATGGATTTCCTGATAGAAATGACCTGCAAACGGTCCAATGCGGCAAGCCATTATGTAAACAATTGGATGCGGGATGTGATTCTTCTTGATATGATCACAGCAAGCCTTCAGTGCAGCCACATCATAGTAAATCGCTTGAGCAGGGCCAATCTGCGGAACGTCAATCTTAAAGCAGTGCGCATTGTGAAGTTCAAATTCATGGTCGTTGATTTTAGTCACACCATCAAATTTAGTTTCATCCATGCAGCCGTCACCATTGGCTTTGCAGGCAACGTGATATTTAATGTTCTCCTTGTTCTGGTGATGCTCCGTGAGCTTATACACAAAGGTCTCATAGCCGCCATATGCTCCCATTGATTTTGCACCCACTAGGTATATATGCTGAATTTCTGTCTTCGCTTTCATTTCTTTCCCCGCAACTCTTTAGTCCCTACCAAACAGATCTCTCGTGTAAACTTTCTCTTTCACATCATCTAGGCACTTATCGTAGCGGTTTGCGATAATGGCGTGGCTCATTTCCTTGAACTTCGCCAAGTCATTGACCACCACAGAGCCGAAGAAAGTCTCTCCGTTCTTCAAGGTCGGCTCATAGATAATGACAGTTGCGCCTTTTGCCTTGACACGCTTCATAACGCCCTGAATAGAACTCTGGCGGAAGTTATCACTATTGCTCTTCATGGTCAGACGGTACACGCCGATGGTCACAGACTTCTCCTGCTTCTCATCGTATTCGTTGTCCTCGTCATAGCCGTAGTAACCAGCCAGCTTCAGAACACGGTCGGCGATGAAGTCTTTACGGGTACGGTTGGATTCCACAATAGCTTCAATCAGATTTTCTGGCACGTCTGCATAGTTTGCCAGCAGCTGCTTGGTGTCCTTTGGCAGGCAGTAGCCGCCGTAACCGAAGGACGGATTGTTGTAGTGACTACCAATACGCGGGTCAAGGCAGACACCGTTGATAATCTGCTGGGTGTTCAGACCCTTGCTCTCTGCATAGGTGTCCAGTTCATTAAAGTAAGCAACACGCAGTGCCAGATATGTATTGGCAAACAGTTTAACTGCCTCTGCCTCTGTGAAGCCCATGAACAAAGTGTCGATGTTCTCCTTGATGGCACCTTCCTGAAGCAAACCAGCAAACTCGTGTGCTGCCTCAACCAAACGCTCATCGTTCAGGTCAGTACCGACGATGATACGAGAAGGATACAGGTTATCATAAAGAGCCTTAGACTCACGCAGGAACTCCGGGCTGAAGATGATATTCTTGCTGTTGAACTTCTCACGCACGGAAGCGGTGTAGCCCACAGGAATCGTGGACTTAATGACCATGATGGCGTTCGGGTTATATTCCATAACCAGCTTGATTACAGCTTCGACCGCAGATGTGTCGAAGTGCTGGGTACGGCTGTCGTAGTTCGTAGGGGCCGCTATAACAACAAAGTCCGCATCAGAGTATGCAGCCTTTGTATCCAGAGTTGCGGTCAGGTTCAGTTCTTTTTCTGCGAGATACTTCTCGATATAGTCATCCTGAATCGGGGACTTACGGTTGTTGATCATGTCCACCTTCTCCGGGATAATATCAACAGCAGTCACCTGATGGTGCTGGCTCAACAGAGTTGCAATGGACAGGCCAACGTAGCCGGTACCTGCAACAGCAATCTTATAATTCTTCATAATATCTACTCCTCCAATCCTTATTGCAGACATCCTCTAAAATCAGCTTGTGTCTATGTAGTTATCTTGAAAGACGCGTCCAATTTTTTACTCCCCACGCCCCAACAGGCACACCTTGAAGGTCTTAAAGATAATTTTCCAATCCACCCAGAAGCTGCGCTCCTTGACGTATTTCACGTCCAGATCCATCCACTCCTCAAAAGAGAGGTCATTGCGGTGCGGGGCGATCTGCCAGTAGCAGCTCAGGCCGGGGGTCACATACAAACGCTGCTTTTCGTAGTCGCCGTACTGCTCGACCTCGCGAGGGAGCGCCGGGCGGGGACCAACGATGCTCATATCGCCCTTCAGGATGTTCCACAACTGGGGCAGCTCATCGAGGCTGGTCTTGCGGATAAACTTGCCCACACGGGTAATGCGGGGGTCGTCCTTGA
>OKUA01000712.1_pt1 | contig 23045 bp, 18 predicted proteins | sample 1606501 | NCBI WGS metagenome assembly OKUA01 (sample SAMEA3879608, study PRJEB24766) | human gut metagenome | biome: human-associated habitat; feature: feces | place: USA | collected 1985/1987
TTTTACTTTCAGTCAATATATATCCGTCCATCATCCGTATGATTCTTTCTGCTTCGCGGGCATTCTCTTCAGAGTGGGTAACCATAACAACAGTGGCCCCATCACGATTCAGTTCTTTCAGGAGGCTCATCACTTCATTACCGTTCGTAGAATCCAGATTACCTGTAGGTTCATCGGCGAGGATAATGCGGGGATTGGTAACAATAGCACGCGCTATGGCCACACGCTGCTGCTGCCCACCGGAAAGTTGTTGCGGATAATGCTCAGTGCGGTGAGCTATCTGCATACGCTCCAAAGCCTCATTGACACGTTTCACACGCTCACGCGTGGATACTCCGGCATAGAGCAAAGGAAGTTCCACGTTTTCAAAGACTGTAAGTTCATCTATCAGATTGAAACTTTGGAATACAAAACCAAGATTTCCGTTACGCAAATCCGTACGGTCATTCTCGGAGTAGTGGGAAACTTCCTGATCCAGAAACCAAAGTTCACCGGAAGTGGGGCTATCAAGCAAACCTATCATATTCAGCAAGGTAGACTTACCACAACCGGAAGGTCCCATAATGGCAACAAACTCTCCCTGATTGATTTCCAAACTTACTTCATTCAATGCAGTGGTCTGCACGCTTTCCGTACGAAATATCTTACTGAGTCCAATAGTCTTTATCATATTCATTTTTTTTTCATTATAATCAAATCTCGTTATCATTATATCCAAATCTATTTTTCATTATGTATGAAATGAATCTTACTCATACCTCAATGATTCTACCGGATTTTGTGATGCTTTCCGCCAAGTCTGTCCAAAGACAGTAAATGAAGTAATACCTGCTATCATTGCCCCTGCCAACAGGAATAGCCACCAACTAATGGGCGTTTGATAAGCAAATTCACTCAACCAACGATGCATTAAGAAATATCCTAACGGGCAAGCCATCACGAAAGCAATGCCTATCCAGCGAAGATATTCCAAACAGAACATCCGTACTATGCGGTCGGAATGAGCCCCATTCACTTTGCGGACACCTATCTCTTTAGTCCGCTGCTCGGTAGAAAGAGCAACCAGCCCGAATACCCCCATCATAGCAATAACAATGGCAATGATGGTGAAAAATAACAGCATTCGGCTTTGTTGCTGCTCTTTGGCATAATTCTTGTTCAGAGTATCGGAGAAAAACTGATAATTGAATTCTTTGACGAAAATATCATCACGCACCGCCCATTCTTCAAATTTCTGCTGAATATATTTCAAAGTCTCCTGTTTACGCTCGGGGGCTATCTTAATATACATATCGCCCAGACACTCCGGATTATAGTATATATAAGCAGGTTTCATTTTCTCACGCAATGACTGAAAATTAAAATCTTTCACCACACCAACAATACGGGATTTCACGGCCCATCCACTAAATTCTTTATAGACTTCCATACCTATCGGGTCAGCAACTTTCATCGCTTTCCATGCTGTTTCATTGATGACAATCGTTGGCTGAACAGGCTTATCAGAATCACTCTGCATCCAGTAATTCTCAAAATAAGAATCCATCAACTCCCCTTTCAATAATTGTAATCCGAAAGTTTTTACAAAATCACCATCCGCCCATATCTCCATCATTTGCAACGAATCTGTCTTTCCATCTATATCTGTCCACCTGATTGCCGCTTGTCCGTTTTTCTTTTCCAGATTTCCTTCTCCAAAACTTTCAATAGGCGAACCCATCGAAACACTCTTAATATCGGGATTCCTCAATAAGTCTTGTTTGAAATCAGCAACTTCGTACCATAAGCTTGTATGGATGGAGACAATATTCTCTCTGTCAAGTCCCAAATCCTTATTCTCCATGAAGTGAAGTTGCTTCAGTACAATGAAAGTCATCAACATCAATACTATAGCTATGAAAAACTGGATGCAAACCAATCCTTTGATAAGCCCTCCTTTCTTGCCGGTCTTTCGTCCGCCTTTGAAAGCAAGCAACGGATTGACTGATGAAAGATAAAATGCTGGATAAGCACCAGCCAAACAACCTATGCCTATAATACCAAACAGAATATAGAAAATAATATCCCAATTCATTCTTAATGTTATAGCAGTTTCCATAGCTTGGTTGAACAGAGGCAGCATAAGTTCCGTCAGAGCTAAAGCAAATACCAGAGAAATAAATGATTGTACTAAACTTTCTGAGAGAAACTGTGTAATAAGTGTTTTCCGTTTGGCACCCGTTACTTTGCGCACCCCTATTTCTTTATAGCGTAGTGACGCCCGAGCTGTGGAAAGTGTCATGAAATTGAATGCACCCATAAAGATGACCAGAATGGCTAACGCCACAAATAGGTACATAGTGGCAAGGCTACCATGATTCTTAACGTTTTCATCAGAGAAAGTTGTATGTAGATGAATATCTCTTATCGGCTGGAAACGCAATAGCGTTCGTTTCTCACCAAACTTTTTGAGAGCATGCCTCATTGTTCTTTGCTCCTGACGATACAACTTACCCTTGTCACCCTGTTTCATTTTTACATAAACATGCATTCCACGACGCATGCTATCCCAATTCCACCCCATGGAGAAGAGACCGTATGCATCTATCGAAAAGGCAACATCAAACTGTATGTGACTTTTCGCAGGTATCTTAACCACGGCAACAACAGTGTGTACATCAGTCCGTCCAACATAGTTTCTTTTCACTTTTTTTCCTATGGCAGAAGCATTTCCAAATAGTTTTCGTGCCATAACCTCGGATAATACAACATTATCAAGATTATCCCATAGTTGTTCGGGGTTACCTTCTATTATAGGGAAGGGAAAGACATGAAAAAACGTACTGTCCACATGGACATATTTACCAATTATTCTTTTCTCATCATCTGTCTCCAGTGTAAGGTTATCTTCATATTTGATAGCTGTCGCATCTTCTACTTGTGGAAAATCTTCCTTAAAAACTCTCACAAGTGAGCGTATACTTTCAGGAGATTCCTTTATCTCGCCACTTGTCTCCCGACTCACTTCTATCACTCTGGAAATACGGTCTGCATCCGGAAAACAATTATCATACGTCAGCTCGTTTATCACCCAGAGATAAATGAGAAACGCTGCCGTCATGCCAAATACAAAGCCCAGCATATTGATGGTAGAAAATAGGAAGCTCCGCTTGATCAACCGGAGTGCAACTTTTATATAATGCTTTACCATAATCGCATTTATTAGAATAAGACTTTCTTCTACGGAAGTTTCGCAAGAACTATACCAAAAGAATAATACATTGTTTTTCATTTACTTAAGCACAATATCATTTCACAAAATTGCACGATATCGTACACCAAATGCACGCTTCCGTACACTTCTTTTTCAAAAACTTTACCTATCTTTGTACATGTCCGGAAAAGAGCTCTGTATCCGCACATTTTAAACTTAACTTTAAGTATGATGAAACGAGGAAAGATACTCATTGTAGACGATAATGAAGACATTCTCTTCACCTTGAAAATGCTACTGCGTCCTTTGGTAGAAAGTATTACTATGACAACTGATCCACGTGAATTGCTGCCGCTCATCTCTCGTACCCACTTCAACGTCATCTTGCTTGACATGAATTTCCGTCGGGATGCCGTCAGTGGAAAGGAAGGATTCCACTGGTTGGACGAGATACTGAAGCTGGACGAGAAAGCTGTTGTTATCTTCATTACCGCCTATGCGGATACGGAAAAGGCAGTTCAAGCCATTAAACAAGGTGCCACAGATTTCATTCCCAAACCCTGGCAAAACGAGAAACTGATAGCCACCGTGTCTTCCGCCCTGCAACTCAGTTTCAGCCGGACGGAAGTAGAAACCCTGAAACAACAGAAGGAGACTTTAAAAGAACAAACAGAAGCTTTGACTCTTCCCCCTGAGCCTACACGCGTCATCGGTGAATCTGCCGCCATGCAAGCTATTTTTCAGACGATAAGAAAGTTTTCCGAAACAGATGCGAACCTTTTGCTCCTGGGAGAAAACGGAACAGGTAAAGACTTGATTGCCCGCTATGTTTACGAACAGTCCCCCCGCAAGAATGAGATCTACGTACCTATCGATTTAGGAAGTATTCCGGACACGTTGTTCGAAAGCGAATTGTTCGGATATGAAAAAGGTGCATTTACCGACGCCCGCAAGAATAAGCCGGGACGTGTGGAAGTAGCTTCAGGCGGAACGTTGTTCTTGAATGAAATCGGTAACCTGAGTCTTCCACTCCAAGCGAAGTTGCTTTCAGTCATTGAACAGAGAAAGAGTTCACGGCTCGGCTCTACAACTTCATATCCTGTAGATGTAAGGTTGATTTGTGCCACAAATACGGATTTATACAGTGCCATCGACGACGGACAATTCCGCCAGGATTTACTGTACCGCATCAATACGATTGAAATTCGTATTCCGCCTTTACGGGAACGGGGAAACGACCTGTTCCTGTTAGCCGATTTCTTTCTCCAACGCTATCGGAAGAAGTATAAGAAAGAACTTCGGGGAATTTCCAGAGAAGCACGAAAGATGCTGCAACTTTACCGCTGGCCGGGCAATGTGCGCGAACTGGAACATGCCATCGAACGTGCCGTCATCCTCTCTACAGGAACCATGCTGGCTCCAGATGATTTCATGTTACGCAGCCCCCGATCTTCGAATACTGTATCTGAAAAAGATAAGTATAATCTGGAACGGATTGAAAAGGATGCAATCAATGAGGTAATGAGAATGTGTGGTGGTAATATTACATTGGCGGCAGAAATGCTGGGAATCACAAGAACTTCACTTTATAGAAGGATTGAAAAGTTCGGATTATGAAAAGACAAACTTGGGTAAAAACGCCTCTTTGGCTCACAATTGCATTATTGATATGTTGCCTCGTTTCAGCTTGGTTGGCTGTACACGGCTTTTATTTTAGCCTGTTTGTGGCACTCTGCCTCACGGCGTTTGTTGCTTATACCATATATAGGTATATCTTACGTTCTGCGCGTGCCATGGCCCAGTTTATCTGGGCTGTGCGCTACTCTGAATTTCTTTCTTCTCCCACTTCCAATCTCAATGCCACCCAGCCTCTTCCCGAAGAACTGCTGACTGAAATGCAGGATGCCCTTGAACATTACCGGAACAACCTGCAAAAGAAAGAAAGCAAATTGCAGTATTTTCAGGCACTTGCCAATCATATAGACATGGCTATTCTTGTTTATACGCCCGACGGGCAAATGGAATGGGTCAATGATGCAGCCAAACGTCTGATACATATCGATTGCCCGCATACGATAAATGATCTGGTCGACTTTCACCCCGATCTCCCGGCCAAGCTGCATACACTGAAAGCAGGCGATTTGTCCGTATGGCAAATCAAACAGGAAGAAGAGACTGTGCAATTCGCTCTTTCCGGTATGGAGTTTGTCATTCAAGGCAGGAAACTCTTGATTGCCGGAATGAAGAATATCCATTCTGCCCTGGATAACCGTGAGACGGAAGCCTGGCAAAAGCTAATCCGTGTACTGACACATGAAATTATGAATTCCATTACTCCCATCATTTCGCTTACAGAACTTCTTGCCAAGCACGCCGACAGTCTGGAAGGTGACGAAGAAACCAAAATGGAAATCAGACAGATGTTGCAAACCATCGGTCGCAGAGGGAACGGTCTAGTACGCTTTATGAATAGCTACCGGGAAGTATCGCACCTGCCCCACCCTTTATTAAAACTTTATAATGCCGGAGAACTGCTGAAAGGAGTCGTTCAATTGATGCAAAATGATACAGATGATCTACACCTCTCTCTTCCCAACATTCCGTTGCGCTTGATTGCAGATAAAGAGCAAGTAGAACAAGTACTTATCAACCTGATACGGAATGCCCGCGAAAACGAAGCGACACAAATCACTCTTTCCGCGGGCATCACTCCAAGAAATCACCTTTTCCTGCGTGTTACTGATAATGGAACCGGCATCGATCCGGAAGTTCAGGAACGTATTTTCATTCCATTTTTCACCACAAAACCGACCGGTTCAGGTATCGGGTTAACCATCTCGCGCCAAATCATGCACCAGCATCATGGAAGCATTACGGTGCAATCAAAAGTGGGAGAAGGAAGCACGTTTACACTTCTGTTCCCAATAGTTTAATAAGTGATTAGTGCTACGCTATAATGCCGCAAGGAGACTAATCACTTATCACTAACCCCTAATCACTTATTACAACGCTTTTTTGTATAAATCCAGAATAATCTCCTTCGTCACCTCGCGAGGATTACCCGGTGTACAAACATCGGCAATAGCAGCCGTAGCCAGCTTGTCGAGATCGCTTTCCTTGATACCTAATTCAGAAAGGTGTTGCGGAATACCTACTCTTACTGACAGCGCTCTCACTGCATCTACGGCAGCACGTGCAGCTTCTTCCTGGCTCATACCTTCTTTATATACTTTCATCGCCTTAGCAATTTCCACATACTTATCAAGTGCAGCAGGAGCATTAAATTCCATAATGATAGGCAGCAACAACGCATTAGCCACACCGTGAGGTATATCAAAAATAGCACCCAATGGATGTGCCATACCATGAACAACGCCCAAACCTACATTAGAGAATGCCATACCTGCAATATATTGCGCTACCGCCATACCATTACGTGCCTCTGCATTTGTCGGCTCAAACACGGCCGTTTCCAAATAACGGGTAATCATTTCGATAGCTTTAATTTCAAACATATCGCTCATTTCCCATGCTCCCTTAGTAATCAGACCTTCAATAGCATGTGTCAATGCATCCAATCCCGTAGAGGCGGTCAGCCCTTTAGGCAAAGTGTACATCAATTCGGCATCTACAATGGCGATGGCAGGAATATCATTCGGATCTACACATACCATCTTCTTTTCATTCACTTCGTCGGTAATCACGTAGTTGATAGTCACTTCGGCAGCCGTTCCTGCTGTAGTAGGCAGAGCAATGATAGGCACGGATTTCTTCTGAGTCGGCGCCACTCCTTCCAGAGAAACCACATCACTGAATTCCGGGTTATTAGTGATAATGCCGATAGCTTTTGATGTATCGATGGAAGAACCACCACCAATAGCCAGAATAAAATCGGCACCGGATTCTGCAAACGCTTTCACACCTGCATTTACATTACTAACCGTAGGATTTGGTTTAATATCGCTGAATACAACATAGGGTATGCCTGCCTTATCCAGTACGGAAAGCACCTTGTCAGCTACACCAAATTTAATCAGATCTTTGTCGGTAGATACAAAGGCTTTTTTCAAGCCGAGACGTTTAATTTCCTGTGGGAGCACTTCGCGGGCACCCGGTCCGAAGTAGGATACTTCGTTCAAGACGAATCTGTTAATCATAATACGATAATTTAAGTTCCGCAGTGTCATTTTGAGATTGAGTGTGCGGAAGGTTGATACTTCATTTTGTTCCGACAAAATTAAGAAATATAGAGGAGGAAGGGACAAAAGATTCTGATTTTTATAGTGTGCGGAATGCTTTTTAGTAATCATAAAAAAATAAGTTCTTCATTTAAATGGCAGCAAATCATTGAAAGATAAAGCAAACATGCTATATTTGTACTATCATTGAAACGATTATTAAAAACGATAGATATGGGAAAGAAAGAGACCAAAAAATATTCTGATATTCCAGTGCAACAAACGAACGCTTCCGAACCGTCAGGTATCTACGGAGATATAAATGCGATGAAGGTTCAATTGGTCAATCGTATAATGCGTATAGACGAACCGGAAGAATTAAATTCTGTATTGGAGTTTGTGAAAGAACGCATTGCACAAAAAGATAAATTTGAACAGGAATGGGAACAGGGACTAACCGTTGAGGATTTCCGCATACAGTGTAAACGCAAATTAAAAGAAATGTATGCTCGCAACTAAAATCCTTATACACCCTTCTGTTTCAGATTTTTAGAGGAACTTCCTAATATCCTGATAACTGAAGGCTATCTGAATATTTATGAAAATGCAGAACTACTTGTAGACGAAATTATCGATTTTATTCAGGAAATTCCAACAGCAGTTCATTACCACCTCAGCCCTTCAGCCGAAAGCCATTTTTCCCGTTACGGAGAAAATATACAATACACTTTTTTCAAAAGAAGCAAGTCACCTCGTACAACATGGTATATCTTTTTCATTAAACAAGACGAACGTATTCTGGTTAAGTATATAACAAACAATCACAAGGAAGGACAATACATACGTTAAGATTTGCTCGTCACTATTTAAACCTCGACCTATCCACTTCCTCCCTCTTCTTCTCCCTGTATCCTCCGAATTTATACGTAAACGACACCCCGATTTCCCTGAAACAAGTATAATCATTCGTCACGTTCTGCGTACCAAAACGGATGCGTGGTTTTATCTGTCCCGTCTCAAAGATATCATTGCAATAAAGATTCAGAACAGCCTTTCCTTTGGCAAAGCCATACCGCAAAGCAGCATTTACATACCCTGAAGACGGTAAATCATAAATTCCCTGAGTCGCTTTACTACGAGCCATTCCCGTCAGTGTCAGTTTCAGATCAGGCTTCTTAGAAAGAGTGAAAGTATTTGTCAGTACGGCAATACCATAACAAATATTCCGGTTGAAAGGAATATCCCAGAAATCCTCATCTTTCTCATGATGCCATACACCAATCAAAGTTAAACGAGAATTTAACAATTGCTTTATATCAAATGGTATAGAAGCCTGTAATCCTGCTTGTTGCTGGTAATTAAAATTCAAATGCTTATAGATCTCCACCAGACGTTCGGAGGATTGATAAAGAGTCTGGACTGAGTAATCTTTCGTATGATTAAACCATGCACTGAAGATGTATTTACTCTTCAAAATATGTGTCAACTGAAGTTGATATTCCTGAGCCGGTTTCAGGAACGGGTTCCCATGTATTTCAGAATATCCACCGCCCAGATAAGAAATAGCATCCTGTACCGCCCAATAATCAGGATAATCTTTATCACTGCTCAAAGCCAATTGCCAAACATAGCCGGGGGCGGGCATATAACTCAGGTTAATGGTAGGATACCAATCCCATTGATTCCATACCGGTGTCTTATAATGCTCCACGGCAAGCGAAGCATCCAGGGAAAGTTTATCACCAAAACTTTTATTGAAACCCGCATAGAAGTTCAGAGTTTGTTCGCGACGGCGGGATTGCATATTATCGGGAATACCTGTGCTTACACCTGCCTTTGTTCCCACACCCTTCTCCGTATCATAATAATATTGATAACTGTGGTCGATACTGGTAGTATAAACGGCACCATAATTCAATCCCCATCCACGCCCCAGATTATGCTCCTGGGCAAGGAAGAATTTCCAGCGATTGATGCGCTGACAGTCTTCAGTATAAAAGGCCAGCTCTTCACCTTGCATGCTGCTATGCAATAACTGATCGGATGGAGAACGGTAATAAGTCAATTCAGCACCAGCTTTCAGTCCGAAAGGTGTACGGTAATCCAGACGCCCATTGTGCAGCCAATCGGTACTGCTGCTACGGGTGTTGGACTGCTGCGTACCGTAAATATCCATCAGACTGTGGTAAGTCGAATAACTTCCATTATAAACAAAACTCAGCTGATGATCCTTGGCAATATTGTAATCCGCCCCTACCCGGAAACTATGGGTATGTGAACGGCTCCGGCCCATCTCATCGGTTGTGATGTGATGAACCGAACCGTCCGCCAGAGAGTGCATAGCTTCTTTATCGGTTAAAGAATATCCCCGTCCGTGGTTGTGTGAGTAAAGAAAATCTGCTGAGAATTTATTTCCATTATAGATCAGGCTGGCACGTTCGTTGAAGCCCTCGTAATGTTTCTGATTATATTTGCCATAAAGCTCTCCCTGCCAGGAAGACGGGCCTCCGGTGCTTTGTTTCAGTGTGATATTGATAAGTGCACCCCGCACCTGATAGCGTGCCGGAGCATTGTACATCACTTCCGCCTTCTCAATGCGACTGGAGGGGATACTTTTCAGCAAAGAATAAAGCTGTTCGGTACTCATGGTGGTAACTTTACCATCCAGTATTACAGTTACCCCCTGCCCTGCCAACATCAACCCGCCATTCATCTCGGTTACGCCCGGCAGTTCCTTCACAGCGTCATAAGCATTATCTACGGGTAGATTGCCGATAAGGCGCGGAAGATCGTACACCAGTTTACCTTGCTCCGCTTTCACGATGGGACGTTGCCCGGTAATCATTATTTCGGGAAGAGATTGATAAAGACTGTCCAGCTGCTTGTCTTGTGTTATAATACTGTCCGCGCTGAGCGTCCGTTCGCTCTCTACATCTGTACTCTTCGTTATTTCCTGAGCGGAAACTCCTGCGCTCAATGCACATAGCATCAGGGAAAGATAGTAATAAGACCTCATGTTCATTTGTTTTAGATACGACATAAATGTGTTCAGACTTAGATATTATTGGATGTTAACCTTGGTTGACAGGCCTATTAACCAACGTTGACAAGCCTGTTAACCAAGGTTGACAGACCTGTTGACCAAGGTTAGCACCCAATTATGCAAGGGAACGAACTGGATTATCCCTATATCTTTTGCAAAAGATGCCTTGTGCAAAACCGAATCATCCCTTAAGCTCTTGCACTGCAAAGTACGGTGAAATCTTCCGGACTTTGTGTTATCCGGAACTTACGTAGTCTTATCTAGTGTTATCTGAAGTGTTATTTAGTCTTACCGTTCATACATGTAGTGGTTATCTTTCCTATCTTTGTCCATATAAATACAAGAGCTACATGAAACTGCCATTCAAACCTATCGCTATATTAGTCATAATCTCTCTGCTGGGTATCTTTATTTACCAGGCATATTGGATCACGGGGCTATACAAAACAATGAAGCACGAATTGGAACAAAGCATCGTAGAAGCCATGCGCATGAGTGATTATAATGAGATGATGCTTCGTGTAAAGGAGATGCAAAAAGAAAATAAAGCCCACGGTTCCGTAGAGGTTTCAGCTGGATACAATTCCGATTCCGGAAAATCATTTGTCCGCAGCAGTACAACTGTTAACCAAACAGACAGTGCCGGAAGTCGTTCACTTTTAAAAGAAGGTATCCCTATGAAGTATGATAGTGTATCAGTGAGTTACCCGAATGACTCGACAAGAGATATCCTTTTCACACAGGGACAGGAAGGCACAAATATTTCAGTCTGGGCAGAAAGAGATTCAGTAAAAGAGGTCCTGGAAGATACAGTGATCAATGAGGATGAACCTCAGGCTTCTTTAAGAGCCGAAGGTGGAATAGACATGATGCTGCGTGACCAAAGCAGTATGGTGGAACTTGCCACTTTCATCCAGCGCGGAATGCACTCGGGGCTGGATATTTTTATAGAACCTGATATAGCCGTTTATGACAGTCTGCTGAATACCTATCTGCAAGAACGGGGGCTTAAACTTCCCTACCGATTGGAGCGTCTTCATTCCGGTGCTGATCCGGACTCAACGCTGGTTTATACTGATACGCTCGCCATTGTCGGGACTCCCGGATACATACCCAGTGAAAAAGCAAAACAATATAATTATGCTTTCGACATTCACTCCAATCAAAGTTACCGCCTCACAATAGAGCCTATTTATAAGATTGTATTGCGGCAGATGAGCGGTATTCTTACCACATCATTCGTTATTCTTATTATATTAGGTTTCTCCTTCTGGTTTCTTATCCGCACCATTTTGCGGCAGAAAACACTGGAAGAGATGAAGAGCGACTTTACCAACAACATTACCCACGAGCTGAAAACACCTATTGCTGTGGCGTATGCCGCCAACGATGCTTTGCTTAATTTTAATCTGGCAGAAGACAAGCAACAACGGGATAAGTATCTGGTTATCTGCCAAGAACAGTTACAACGATTAAGCGGACTGGTGGAACAAATTCTCTCCATGAGTATGGAACACCGTAAAACCTTCCGTTTGCATCCGGAGACGCTCAGCTTGCACGATCTGTTCCCGGCACTCATCGAACAGCATAAACTGAAAGCGGGCAAGCCTGTAGAAATCAATCTCGACATTGCACCGGAAGACCTGACAATCATTGCCGACCGTACACACTTTAGTAATATTCTGAGTAATCTGATAGATAATGCCATCAAATACTCTCCGGATAAAGCCGACATAATGATCTGTTGCCGGAAAAAGGAAACGGAACAAGTGGAAATCTCGGTTACAGACCACGGTATTGGTATCCCTACGGATAAACAGCCTCACATTTTCGATAAATTCTACCGGGTTCCGACAGGAAATATCCACAATACCAAAGGCTACGGGCTGGGGCTTTTCTACGTAAAGACAATGGTAGAAAAGCACGGTGGAATTGTAACTGTACGAAGTGAAGCGGGAAAAGGAAGTACTTTTACAATAAGAATCTGAATAACGTTGCTTGTTATGATGCATTACATTGCTTGTTATAAAAAAGAATCAAGATATGGACAAAATCAAGGTACTGCTGGTTGAGGATGAACAAACCCTCGCCATGATTATCAAAGATACACTAGAAGGCCAGAACTTCATCATCCATACTGCTGCCGATGGCGAGGAAGGTCTGCGTATGTTCTTCGACTTACGCCCTGATGTACTGGTAGCCGATGTTATGATGCCTCGTATGGATGGTTTTGAAATGGTACGCCACATCCGCCAAACCGACAAACGAACTCCGGTACTTTTTCTCACCGCCCGTTCTTCCATCAACGATGTGGTGGAAGGCTTTGAACTCGGAGCCAACGACTATCTGAAAAAGCCTTTCGGCATGCAGGAACTTATCGTGCGCATTAAAGCGCTGGTAGGCAAAGCATTTACATTTAAAGAGGAACCGAAGAAAGAAGAAACTTGTTTCAAGATAGGCGATTACCATTTCAACTCTGTCACACAGATATTGTCCCATACCGGAATAGAGCAGGAACTCTCCCACCGCGAGGCCGAAATACTGAAGCGCCTGTGCGAAAACCGTAATCAGGTAGTGAATACCCAGAATATCCTGCTTGATCTTTGGGGGGACGACAGCTTCTTCAATTCACGCAGCCTGCACGTGTTCATCACTAAATTACGGCATAAACTTTCCAAGGACGAACGTATCCGCATTGTCAATGTCCGAGGCATCGGATACAAACTTATCATCAACTGAAACTTCCGTTAACACATAACGACTTATGAAAAAACTATTCATCATTCTGTTCCTTCTCACTGTTTCCTTTCGCGTTGCTGCACAAAACGAGCAAACAAAGGACAGCACATTATTGAATCGTTTTCCCACGGAAATGGGAAAAGAGCCGTTGTCTCCTCCACCCGGAACAGCTGCTGCTCCTAATCGGGATATGTCGGTAAAGACTTCTCTCAGCACGGATAGTACGGACTTACACATCACTCTTCCGACTTATTATCCCAACTTTCCGTGGATGGATATCAGAATGGGAAAGATGGTCAGCAGTTACGATCCTTTCGTGATGGATTACGAGCATTACGGTGCTTTTCAGCTTTCCCCCAATAGTATATTGAGCACATTCAGCACCTACAATACCTACCCTACTATGGGAACAATTATCCAGTCAGGCGCCGATTTTATATATCGCCCTAATGAACGCTGGGAATTGACAGGGGGCATGTATACCGCCAAGTACACCATCCCTTCGCGCATGCATGGTTCTCAATTCGACATTGGCTTGGATGCTTCTGCCGCCTATCGCATCAACAATTTCCTTCGTATCCGCTTTTTCGGGCAATATTCAGGCTTTGGCAAACAAAACTCTCTGAACGGATATATGAATCCGATGTATCCACAAAGCCACTACGGTGTAGTCATGGAAGTGAAAATCAACGATTATCTGGAAATACAGGGAGGCGTGGAACGAGCGTACAATGCTTCGAAAATGAAGTGGGAAACAGTACCGATACTTGCTCCGGTGATTCATCTCAATAGAAAAAAGAAATAGAAAACGGGCTGCATTTCCACACGAGATACAGCCCGTTCATTTACTGGTTAGAGAGGAACAAAATAGATTGCTTATCTACTAATTCAATTATTTACACCTCAAAGATAATAACTATTTCCAAATAACCGTATACAATATACAACTTTTATTTTAATAAATGCTATATATTTCCATAATTCATACTTATTTCATATATTCGCCATTAAATAAAGGCTATTAAGTAATGAAATATATAGAACTAATCATACTTTTCTGTCTTTTCTCCTTCCGGGTAAATGCTCAGAATGAAATACCTGCTGACAGCGTGCGTAGTATGAATATGCCGGAAACAAAGGATTTTGATGGTTTTCTTCTGGATATGAATTTAATGAAGATGGCAGCTCCCCAAGTGCCTAAAATGAAATTGGAAATTCCGGATGCCAGCAAAGATTATAGTTTCTTATTTCGCCTAGACCCGAACATAACCTACTCTCAAGGCTACTCACACCTGTTTAGCTTGGATAGTTCCACCCTATACAGTATGAATCCTTTCGGATTGACAGGTTTTGGTTCATCTCCTCAAAACCTGCAGATGGGAAGCTTCCGACTGAAGAATGGCATGCGTATCAATACCTATGGAGAATACAACAAGGACGGATGGAAAGTTCCAAATCCTTCTGCTTTACCGTGGGAACGGAATAATTTTAAAGGCGCTTTTGAACTGAAATCAGCGAATGGATCATTCGGCATAAGAATCGAAGTGCAACAAGGAAGAACAGCACCTTATTAAAGAAGATATGAATATGAAGAAAAAAATCTTGGTTATAGGCGCCAACGGGTTTACAGGACGCCGGATATTAAATGATTTGTCGCGCAACGACGAATACATTGTAACGGGCTGTTCCCTGCATGATGACATTGCTCCCGGTTCTGGAAATTATCGTTTTATCAGTGCAGACATCTGCCAGATGGGAGAACAAAGTGCACTGTTCAGGGAAGTACGCCCTAATGTAGTGATCAACACTTCTGCCTTATCTGTTCCTGATTATTGCGAAGCTCACCATGAGGAAGCGGATAGTATCAACGTCAATGCTGTAGGACAATTGGCATTCCGGTGTGAAGCATCCGCTGCACGCCTTATCCATCTTTCTACCGACTTTGTATTCAATGGAGATACAACGCAGCTTTATACGGAAGTAGATACGCCTGATCCAGTCAACTATTATGGTGTTACCAAGCTGAAAGGTGAAAAACGGGCAGCTGAGTTATGTAGTAATTACGCCATTGCCCGTGTAGCAGTAGTCTATGGCGCTGCCTTACCGGGACAACATGGAAATGTACTACAATTGGTTGCCGACCGTTTAAGAAACAACGAAGAAATACGAGTCGTTTCCGACCAATGGCGTACAGCAACTTATGTAGGAGATGTCTCGCAAGGAATAGAGAAGCTGATAAACTATCCTAATAATGGCATCTTCCATATCTGTGGCTCAGAATGTCTGACAATAGCTGATATTGCCTACCACGTAGCAGATATCCTGAACCTGGACTATTCCTTAATTCTGCCAGTCACCACCAAGCAAATGGAAGAGGCAACTCCCCGCCCCCGTTTCAGTGGATTGAGCATAGAAAAAGCACGCAGGGAATTAGGATACCAGCCACACACTCTGGAAGAAGGGATAAGACTCATGTTTAGTGTTTAGTGATGAGTGATTAGCCAAGTTTGTATAACATTCCAACTACTAATCACTCACCACTAATCACTAAACAACGTTTCCGCAATCCCACTTTCTTTTTTATACATTCGTACCATTTCCAAGAGTTCATCTCCATACTTTTCCACTCCTTTTTTACCAAAGTAAGGAATGCGGAGAAGAGTGGTCTTATCTTCCGGCAATAAATTCGTAATACCGAGAATTGCCTTTTGTTGAATTACAGTATATACCGGTAATCCCAACCGGGATGCTTCTGCATTGCGCCATGCCACCAGACGCTTGTACAATTCGGGATGCAGGATGTCCGAAGGTACTTCCACAGTTGCCGCCCTTTTACGTGCAGAACTACTTCCACCGTCTTCAGTTTCGTCTTTACGTTTTCTTCTTCCGGAGAAGTTGCCGCCGCGTTTTTCTCCTTTATCCTTACCCGATGCGGCATCGTCAATGGAGAGGACGGACTTTTGTTTCAGATATTCGCCTACATGGAATCCCTTATCAATTACGAATTCCAGCAAATCGACTTTCAAGAGAAGCAAATCATCCAACTCTTCACTGACAGCCTTCAACTGTTTCTTTAGCTCTTTATTGTCAGACTCTACAATTGTACTACTTCTGATGGCATCCAAGGGCGTCAATTGTTCTTTGAAATATTCTGCTCCCAAGTGAATGCGCTCCTGCAAACTTTTATCTGTAGCATAATCCGCTGCACCATCAACCAGGCGAGTATATTGTAAGCTAAACTTTTGAGCAACTTTCGTAACCTTCTCATGGAAACGTTCCGTTTCTGATTTATATTCAACCAGCAGTTTAGGATAGAGTTTGTACAAGTGTTCATCCAATAACCTCACAAAACGCTTCAATGCCAGTTCCAATGGTAAGAAATCAAACAATCCTGATAACAATTCCAGAAAATACGATTGTTGCAATCTCCGGTAACGCGTTTCATCAGGCTCATTTCTACGTGCATCTTCTGTAAAGGTATCCACAGCACTGTCACTGATTACTGCCCTGGCAGATAATGGAGCACTTAATACCAGACCTTCCAACGTCTTGCAACGGCTCAGAGCCACATACGTCTGTCCATGTGCAAAGGAAGCGCTGGCATCAATTATTGCACGCTCAAACGTCAACCCCTGACTTTTATGAATGGTTATAGCCCATGCCAGTTTCAGTGGGAATTGTTTGAAGACTCCCTCTATATCTTCTGTAATCTCTTTTGTCTCTTCATCCAGCACGTACTTTGCATTGGTCCATTCTTCTTCTTGCAACATGAAGACGTCCTCACTTCCTTTGCTACGTACCTCAATGCCTAAAGCGGATACATTTACCACCTCACCGATCATGCCATTGTAATAACGGTGTTCACCGGATGAATCGTTCTTTACAAACATGATTTGCGCACCACGTTTTAACTCCAGTACTTCATCAGTAGGATAAGAATACTCCGGGAATTTTCCATCTATCTGGGCGCGAAAGGTAAAAGAACGTCCGGGCAGTTGTGCCAGTTCATATTCATTGATACGTTGCGCCTGGTAATTATGGGTGGTAAGTTGGATATATCCTTCCTCTTTCGCAGGATTGAAATTTGGAATGTATCTACAGTTCAGTTCATCCAACAAAGTTTTGTCACAACGATTCTCCCGGATACGGTTCAACATATCCAGAAAATGAGTATCACTCTGTCGATAAACTTTCTTCAATTCAATGGTACAGTACTCCGATTTCCTCAATGCACGGCTGGAAAAGAAATAGGGAGTATCATAATAGCGGTTTAGCATCTGCCATTCTTCGTCTTTGATAACCGGAGCAAGTTGCTGCAAATCTCCGATCATCAATAATTGTACACCACCAAAAGGCTTGCTACGGTCACGGAAACGACGCAACACATCATCTATCGCATCCAAGAGGTCGGCACGTACCATACTGATCTCATCAATCACAAGCAGGTCTATACTACGCATGATGTTAAGTTTCTCTTTTCCGAAACGGAAACGGTATTGTGCCTTACCATCTGCACTGAATGAAGTATCGGGTACGTAAGGGGCAAAAGGTAGCTGGAAAAAAGAATGAATAGTTACACCACCTGCATTAATAGCCGCAATGCCTGTCGGGGCAAGAACAACCATACGTTTAGGACTTCCGGACTTCAATTGTCGCAAGAATGTAGTTTTTCCAGTACCTGCTTTACCGGTCAGGAAGAGATGAGTGCCTGTATTTTCTATAAATTGCCATGCAAGTGACAATTCCGGGTTTTGTTCCATTATTTCATAAATGTTGTTTGGAGGTGTAAAGGTAACATAAATAAAAGAGGAAAAGCCCTATCGGCACATCTTTTTACATAAAAATGAAAAAAGCTACAAGCTACGAGCTACAAGTGGCTGCACTATATTCCGAAAGGCACTCGTAGCTTGTAGCTTGTAACCCGTAGCTTTCTTACTTGAGACTTCCCGCGATTATATCCAATAATTCGTTTGTAATCGCTTGCTGTCTGCTTTTATTATATTGCTTCGTCAAATCTTGTATCAGTTCATTCGCATTATCTGTTGCAGTCTGCATAGCAAGTGTACGGGCAGCATGTTCAGAGGCATTGGAATCTTGAAGTACAGTAAAAAGCTTCTGGCTCAACACCTTTGGCAGCAAATCTGCAATAAGTTGTCCGACAGATGGCTCCACTATATAATCATTCTGAAAACCGCGTTTTCCCGATCCTTCTGTTGCAGCAGTTGCTTCCACCTTACTTAAATCAATAGGAAGATATTCCTCACGCGTTAATATCTGTGCCCCCATCGACTTGAAGTGATGGTAGATCAGCTCTACACGGTCGATTTGTTTTTCTACAAACTCTTGCATCAACAATCCAGCAAGTTCATATGCTTGCACATAGGATGGTTTCTCTGCCATTCCCTGATAATTTCCTCGCGATGTATAGCCTAACTTCTTAGTAGCTTGTTCCACCTTCTTTCCTATAGGATATATCAGGATGTTCTCCTTACCAAGTGATTTGTATTCTTCCAGCGTTTCTCCAAGCTTCTTTACCACATTCGCATTGAAAGCTCCGCACAGCGAACTGTTGGATGAGAAAACCACGACCGCTACCCGCGTTACAGGACGCACTTCGGTATAAGGCGACTCGAACGTGGCATCTGTAGACAAGAAGTTTGTCAGAATTTCATTCAGTTTCTGTTGATAAGGCAGCATATTCTCAATCCGCGATTGTGCTTTGTGCAACTTTGCGGATGCCACCATCTTCATCGCCGATGTAATCTGACGCGTACTCTTGACGGAGTTTATTCTGTTTTTTACTTCTTTTAAAGAACCCATAGCATCTTTTTTAGTGGTAAGTGATTAATGATTAGTGATAAGCGGCACATGAGCGCATACCACTAATCACTTGTCACTAAACGTTAATCACTAATCCAAATATTGTTTCGACATGAGATCCGCAGTTTCCTCTATCTTCTTACAAACATCATCATCAATGACACCACTCTTTAGTACATCGAGTACATCCGCACGATGATTCATTTCAAGTGCTTCCAAAAAACTACGTTCAAAATCAGTCACCTTATCTAACGGAACATTACGCAACAGTCCATGAGTACCACAATAAAGAATGGCAATCTGCTTCTCTACCGGCATCGGACTATATTGCGGTTGAACCAACAAACGGGTATTCTTTTGTCCCTTATCAATGGTCAGTGCTGTAACAGGATCCATATCGCCACTGAACTTTGTAAATGCTTCCAGTTCACGATATTGCGCCTGGTCTATCTTTAATGTACCGGCCACTTTCTTCATCGCCTTAATCTGAGCATTACCACCCACACGACTCACGGAAATACCTACGTTAATAGCCGGACGGTTACCTTGGTTAAACAAATCAGTATCAAGGAATATCTGTCCGTCGGTGATAGAAATCACATTCGTCGGAATATAGGCAGATACGTCTCCTGCCTGCGTTTCGATGATAGGCAATGCAGTCAGTGATCCGCCACCTTTCACTTTACCTTTCAGGCTTTCCGGCAAATCATTCATTTCACGTGCCACTTCTTCCTGATTAATAATACGCGCAGCACGCTCCAGCAAACGGGAGTGCAGATAGAAGATATCACCCGGATACGCTTCACGTCCTGATGGACGGCGTAAAATCAGTGATACTTCACGATAAGCTACGGCCTGCTTAGAAAGATCATCATAAACTACCAATGCATGACGACCGGTATCACGGAAATATTCACCAATGGCAGCACCTGCAAACGGAGCATAATACTGCAACGCAGCCGGATCACCTGCCGTAGCAGCAACAACAATCGTATAATCCATTGCGCCATATTCACGCAATGTGTTTACAATGGTAGCGACCGTAGAAGCTTTCTGACCAATAGCTACATAGATACAATACACAGGGTTTCCTGCCTCATAATTGGCGCGTTGATTGATGATCGTATCGATAGCAATAGCCGTCTTTCCCGTCTGACGGTCACCGATGATCAACTCACGCTGTCCACGTCCGATCGGGAACATGGAGTCGATAGACAAGATACCGGTCTCCATAGGAACACTGACAGATTTTCTCTCAATAATACCAGGTGCTTCTCTTTCTACCGGATAGTAGTCGTCTTCTTCTACAGCTCCCTTTCCGTCGATCGGCTCGCCCAGCGCGTTGATAACTCTGCCGACAAATCCTTCACCGACCGGGATTCCGGCTTTCTTTTTCGTACGTACCACACGGGTACCTTCTTTGATTCCTGTATCTTTACCGAACAGGATACATCCGATGCTGTTTGCACGGATATCCTGAACCATACCTTTCAGACCATTCTCAAAGGTTACAACCTCGCCATACATAGCATGATCAATACCATGTACCGTGGCGATACCATCTCCGACGGAGATGACTGTTCCTACTTCCTGGTCCTTGCTGATTTCGTCATAATTCTTAATTTCTTCTTTCAGAATCGAAATGATTTCATCTGGATTCATTGCAGCCAACTTTTATTCACCTCCGTGTCAATTTCTGTCTTAAATTGTTATAACGTCCGCGGAGACTCCAGTCGAACTCTTTGTCTCCGGCAGAAAGAATGAAGCCTCCGATCAAAGATTTGTCTTCTCTGAGAGTAAGGATTACTTCCTTTGCTCCAAATTCCCTGCGAAGGAAATCTTCCATCTTCTCTTTCTGGGCTTCTTCCGGTTTTGTTACATATGTGAGAACAGCTTTCAGGATTCCTTTCTGCTTGCGGCTGTAATTGCCATATGCTTCCAGGATATCATAAATGCTGCTGATTTTCTGATATTTACAGGTCACCTTCAGGAAATTTTTCATCTCCTGCGGGAAGACTCTGTCAATTACATGTTCTTTTTCTTTTAAAGAAACCAGCGGATTCTCAAGAGCACCCTTTAACTGCGGGGTACTCCTGAAAATCTTTTCTGTCTCCAAAACAGCTTCTTCCGGGACAGAAAGCTCATATAATGCTTTTGCATAATTAATGCTTGTTTCCGTCATTGGAATCACCTGCCTCTTTTATAAACTGGTCATAAAGGGACAAATCCTGCTGACTGCTGTTTTTCTCTCCCATGATCTTTGAGGCTGCATAGCCTTCATAGCATTTTCCTGCTCTGTCCTGATATCTGCCTTTGCTTTGTCAAGCATTGCACCAGCCTGTGTGTTTGCATCTTTTACAATACGCTCAGCCTGTACTTTTGCCTCATCCTTTGCCTGGTTTACAATACGTATGGATTCGTCTTTCGCAGATTTCAGTGCATCTTCATATTTGCCTTTCAGTTCATATGCCTGTTCTTCTGTATCTTTGGCACTTGCGAACTGCTGGTCGATCATGTTTTTTCTCTGCTCCATCACATTGAGGATCGGACCAAATAAGAACTTTTTCATTAAAAGATAAAGAACAATCAGGTTAATAATTGTAAAGACCAGGTTGATGTTAATCTCGATCACCTGTCCCACCTGCCTTTCTTAGTTATTCTTTATCCATTAATTAGCCAAGCATGATAACGATCAGAAGACCGATAACGAAACCGTAAATAGCTGTTGCCTCGGCAAGGGCACATCCTAAAAGAAGGGATTTGCTGATCTTGCTTTCTGCTTCCGGCTGTCTTGCGATTGCTTCTACTGCTTTAGATGTTGCCATACCAATACCGATACCAGCGCCAATACCTGTTAAAACTGCGATTCCTGCTCCAATAGCTACTAACATAACTTTTTCCTCCTGTTGTTTAACTGAAATAAACTAAATATTACAAATCTTTCTTCACAATATGCTATCCTGTCGATATTCCGATGAGATCATTTGATGCCTGTACAACAGATGTCTGTACCAACGGTTGTTTATGACCGTTATGACCCACCGAATATCCGGACAGCATTTAAGTGCTGTTCATAACTGCTGTCTTATCCCTTATGTCCCGCGTCTCAGGTCTTATATAGGTGTCATATTCCTGTATGAACAGTAGTCTTTTTTATTCAATAGCTTCTTTGATAAATAAAGAAGTTAAGAATACAAATACATAAGCCTGAATGAATCCGTCAAAGAAATCAAAATACAGGCTGAATGGGATAGGAATAATTGCCGGGCATATAAACTCAAGAAGTTTCATAACCACATAGCTTCCTAACACATTACCAAAAAGTCGCATACAAAGTGATGTGGGTCGAATGGCGACCTCCAGAATATTAATCGGCAGCATAATCGGTGCCGGCTCTGCGAAGCTTTTAAGAAAGCCTTTCAGACCTTTCTTATGAAATCCTGCATACTCGATCAGAAAAATACTTGTGATCGCAAGACCGATCGTACAGTTTAAATCCTTTGTAGGCGGTACAAATCCAAACACACCGAAAATGTTTGCAATTCCAATGTAAATGACAACTGTCATCAGATAGGGAATATACATTTTTCCCTCTTCTCCAAGGATATCCTTAAAGAAATCATGAAGAAAACTGACACCGGTTTCCAACAAAATCTGTTTCTTACCGGGGTTTTCCACACTCAGGTTTCTTACGAGCACCAATGACAAAATTAAAAGCACTGCCATGATCACCCATGTCACTGCTACTGACTCTGCAACTGGTATTCCTCCAAACACCGGTATGCTAAAAACTGTCTTACATTGAAGTTCTTCCATTAACGTGTCTGCTAAATTACCCGTTTCTTTTCCCTCCTTTTTCTATTTAAATCTCCGGAAGATATTCTGGCTTTTTATGCTGTCTGCCTCAGATGCCTCAGCCAGGATTCCTAAACTTATGTCTGTAAAATATTTCATAAGCTTTCCATCGATTCAAGATTTTGAGATTATTATATTAAAATCCGTTAAAAAGTCAACAATTATTTTGACTGGAATATCTGATTAAGCAATACCAGAACTTAATATATTCGATCTG
>OKUA01000724.1_pt1 | contig 22804 bp, 13 predicted proteins | sample 1606501 | NCBI WGS metagenome assembly OKUA01 (sample SAMEA3879608, study PRJEB24766) | human gut metagenome | biome: human-associated habitat; feature: feces | place: USA | collected 1985/1987
ATAATGGAAATGATATAATAACTATAATTAAATAATTATGTCAGAAGTAATTAAGAGATTTAATAAAGAGACTGGACAGTGGGAAGTAGTTGCTGCCGGTAATGCTAATAATATTATCACTACTGATCCTCGTCTTCTCGATCCTGAGGAAGTCGCTAATGGAAAAGTAGAAGAGAATATTAATGAAGTTCTAGTTAAGTATAAGGAGAAACTTGCAGAACATGATGGTCACATTGCTTGGTTAGCAGAGCATGGTGGCGGTGGTAGCGGAGGTGGCGGAGGTACTACCGATGCTAAAGTTACTATTACTAATGGAGACATTGTAGTAGAAGGTAATACTAAGTATTTATATTCTAGTGTTACAACTAATATAAAACTTAATTATCTTATTGAATCATCTAAGAATAATAAACGTTACTTTATAAATGTTTCTCTTGATGGTAGTAGTATTATTAAAGATCAAGAAGCATGGACTAATACTCCCGGTACTCTTATTATTCCTAAGTTAGATCAATTCTCAAATAACAGTACTCATTCGGTAGTTATTACGGCTACCGATACTGATGGATTTGCTGCTGAATCTTATCTACTAAATATTGTAGAAGCTAGTATTAAATTAGCAAGTAGTGTTGCAGGAAGTACTGCTACGGTTGGTATCGATTACTTCATAACTTATACTGTTACTAGTAAGATTATTGGTAGTGCTGCAAGTCTTGTTGTTACTAATATAACTAATGGTTTCTCTAAGAGTATTGATCTCGGTGTTACTACTAGTACTACTCCTCGTCAGATAAATGTTAATCTATGGGAACTAGGTAATATTATTGCAGGTAGTTCTTATACTATTCAAGCACAAGCATTTACTGATATGTCAGGTTCTACTGTTCAATCCGATGTTGTAACTAATCGTACAGTAGTAGAAGATGGTATTAATCTTGTTGTTCTTGTAGAAGGTATTACTAGTAAAGCAGAAGTAGATGAAGGAGCTGAGAAAACTAAGTTCTCTCAAGGAGGTAATATATCTTTTGCATTTACTCCTTATCTTGCAGGTGTTTCACTTATTTATTACGCTGTTCGTCTTGAACACAACGGTACTGTTCGTGATATTGGTTATTTCGATACTGGAAATTATAACGATAATCAATATGTTCAACGTGGTAAACAACAGGTATTCTCTTGGGCTATTCCAACAGAAGGAGATATTCTTGGTGATTGGAATATAACTCTTCGTTGTTGGTCTGAAAAAGGAGATCCTATTACTGATGTTGAACTTATTTGTCAAGTCGTTGCTAGTTCTCAGTCTTTGATTCCCGATCAGAATCCTAATGATTCTATGTATGCAGCTTGGCATATTCGTCAAGAATCATTTCCTCAAACTCCTATTGCTAGACAGTGGACATCTAGTGTTCCTAAGTTTACTCCTCCGGGTTCTCTAGAACCAGTTGGTGCAGTTACTAATCTTGAAGTTTATAATACTAATGGTGCTTTATCTGGATTCTTAACTCAAGATGGACAATCTATGTTACGTATTTCAGGTGAAGCATATGGTATTATAGATGTTCAACCATTTAAAGATAATGCTACTGAACTAACCAATTGGAGTAGACAAGGATTTTCTATGTCTGTTACATTTAAAACAGATGTTCATCCATTTACTAATAGAACAGTATTCTTTTGTGGTGATTATAATACTGATGAAGAATTTTCAGAAGGTATTAAGATTGGTCTAGAAGATATTACTTGGAGTTACACCGATGGCAATATTAAAGAAACTATTAATTGTAAAGTACAGCAGAATGTTATTAATACTGTTGACTTTGTTGTTAATAAGAATCCCGATAAAAGAGTTGTTGCTATTTTTGTTAACGGTACTCTTAATGTTGCACGTGAGATAAAGACTGACTTTACTTGGAAGAGCTCTTCTAAGATTTATCTTGGTTGTGATATTAGTAATGCAGGTCGTATTCAGAATTATTCTGATGTTAACTTCTACGATATTAAGTTATTCCGTTCTCCGCTTAATGACAAAGAGATTGTTATTAATTATATGAACGCTAATGCTAGAGCTAAACTTCTAGAAGATGGTAGTATTGATTTCGTAGCTTATAACTCTGCTAAGTTACGTAACTTTTTCTCTACTTCTGATAACTCTGCGCATTCTACTTTATGGGATGATATTAATCAGACTTATGCTACTGTTAACTTCAATAGTCTTATTTCTGATACTACTCGTACTCTTCCTGTTGATATAATGCTAATCAATTGTGCTAATACAGGTTTTACTCGTGCAGTATTTGAAGAGATCGGAGGTCAGAATAACAACTGGTACACAGGTTGTACTATGAGTTACTTTAGTCCTACTTCTGGAAAATCTAGTGCTGAAAGTACTACTGATGTTGCTGTTTCTAAGCAAGGAACATCTACTATGAACAATCTTATTAAGAATCTTGAAATTCGTTTTGATAAGATGTTGAAAGCAGATGATGGTAGTAATCTTGATTATGAACTATTCCAACCTAAAGAGACTTGGTTTCCCGAACGACAGTTTACTCTTAAAGCTGATGTTGTCGATAGTGCTCATGCTAACAATGCTTCTATTGGTAAATGGATTAATGATAATGCAGATATTCTATTTGAGAAAACTCCTCCAATGGAAGAACTCGAAGCTCGTCGTCCAATTGATACTAGAGATAAAACTAAAGTTCATGAGAAAGTAACTATTAAACAAACTCTTGAAGGTTTTCCATGTATTCTTCTTATTCAATTTGATGGAGAAGAAACTCAAACTTGTCTTGGTATTTATAGTTTCAATTTAGGTCGTGGTGCTTATTACAATATGGGCTTCCGATTCTTAAAAGACTTTACTACTAAGATAAAGAATAGTACTGGCGAATATGTAGATAATGCTCTCCCTGCTTTTGTTACTTCTTATCATGCTTATGGTCAGAATGAAAAGTTTGGTAGTATTGATCAACAGAAAGTTTACTCTTATGAAATAGGTGAGAACGCTAATGTTATTGTTGATGGAAACAAAACATTACCGTTAGCTTTGTTTATGCAAGATGATATATCTATTATTAAACATGTAGGAGAATTTAAATATAATGGTGGTAATTGGTTAGACCCAACTGCTTCTGTTACTGATGATGCTGTTTGGACAGCTCTTCAAGAACTGTTTACTCTATTTGCTCAAATGACTTCTTCCACGGTTAAGAAATATACTTGGAATGAACAATCTGGTGGATATGTTGAAACAGATGGTGAATATCCTGCTCAATCAAGTTGGTCTACTCTTGCTGCTGAACTTGATACTAAGTTCTCAATTAAAAATGCTTATTCTTATTTCTTAGTATGTGTTAAGTTCGGTCTTGTCGATTCTCTTGGTAAAAATATGACTATCGTATGTTATGATATTGGAGGAACTAAGAAATGGTATATTAGGTTCTACGATATGGATACTGCTAATGGTCTTGATAATACTGCTCTTGAATCTGTTGCTAAAACAGCATACCTTGATACCTTCTCTAATAATCCTAACATAGATGTTAACTCATTAGTTACTACTCATAATTCTCCCGATGGTGGTTACGATACTTATAGTTCTCGTATGTGGGATGTTCTTCGCGATAGTATTTTTATTAATACTGGAATCTTTGATTCTTCTCTTGAAGAACTTTGGGACTTATGGAGAAACAATGCTAATATTAGTAAAGACGTTAATCATTATATAGATGAATATTTCTCTGCACAAACTAAGTCATGCGGAGAACTTCTATTTAATTACGACTATAATGTTAAATATCTTACTGCTTATGTTAGTGAAGCAGGAGGTTCTGCATCTTATGCTAATATTGAATTCTTACACGGTACTCGTGTTGAATATGTTCGAGATTGGTTAAAGAAACGTTGGTGGTTCTTTGATGGAGTATTTAGATATAACAATGTATCTAATCTCCAACCTTATAATACTAAAGGTACTTTCTCTGCTGGTGGTGCAGAAGCTACAAATCCTCGTCTTACTATTACTTCTAATGTTCCAATGATATTTGTTATCAACATTGGTAATACTACTGACACTAGATATTTTTTACAAGAAGGAGTTCCTACTTTAATTAAGTTAGCACCTATTAGTTCTTTTAATACTCAGATTACTATTAACAATACTCCGCAAATCAATGACATCAAAGGTCTAAAAGAAATGAGATTCCAACGTTTCATGTCTAGTATGAAACTTCCTAGTTTCTCTCAATTGGATTTATCTGATGTTGATACTCTTAGTAATGCTCCTGTTCCATTTGAAACAGTGTTTGTTAATGACGAAGACTTTTCAGATGTTAGACATATTAATCTATCTAATACTAAGTTTTGGAGTGGAAGTTCTGAAGTAGGTATATTTACAGTTAATATTGAAAAGTATACTAAGTTGAAAGACTTAGATATATCTAATTCAATAGTAACTTCTATGTCTCTGCCTAATGCTTCTCTTGCATCTCTTAATATTACTAATAGTTCTATTGAGATTATTAACTTAGTTAATCAGCCATTCTTAGATAGTATAGATTTTAGTGGATGTAAAAGATTGAAATCTGTTACTATTGATTCTTGTGAAAAGATTACTGAACTAAATCTTAGTAATCTCGGAGATTTACATACTATTAATATTACTAACTGTCCTAATCTTGTTGCAATTACTTGTACCAATAACGTAAATCTTACTACGTTTAACGTATCTAACTGTAACAAAGTTAAGACTATTAATATTAGTAAATGTACTAATAGTAGATTAGATATTTATATTGTTGGTGCTCCTAATATTGAAGAACTTAATATTAGCGGTACTAATACTACTAAACCTATTCAAGCTGCTGCTGAATTGCCTAAACTTACTAAATTGATTATGAACAATACAAATATTAGTTCTATTCAATATGGTAATAAAGCAATTCCTAAGTATAATAACAATCCTATCTTTGACGTTACTAATTTAAGACTTAGTACGTTTACTGTTACTAGCGCAGCAGGAGTTCATTACTTTAAGTTCGATAATAATCCGGATGCTCCTGTTAGTATCGGTAGTAGTTTCTTCATTGGTTGTACTTCTCTTAAACGAGTATTTGGACATATTAAACTTACAGGTACTAATACATTTAGTGAATGTAATAATTTCTATATTCATGAACCACCCGCTTTAGTTAACGGTAAAACACCAATGTATGCTAATCAATACTATGGTTCTAAAACTAATACAACAGAAGGTAAAACTGAATGGGAAGCTAATACCAATCTTGGTACTAACATAACTATTGGTACTACCAATATGTCTAACATGTTCAAAGGAACTAATTGCAAACTCTTCGATGCTTATTATATTCTTTATAAATGTAATAATGTTACTCTGTTGACGAATTGCTTCTATGGTGCTAAAATACAACTTAGTATTGTAGATAGTTTCAATCGTAACATGTTTATTAACTGTGGTAAAGTAACTAATATGGATGACATATTCTACGGTATCTCTGGTGGAACTTGTATTTTTTATACTTGTACTAGAAATAACAATGGAGAAATAACTAATAGAAATGGATTGTTATCTCCGCTTGTTAATCTTGTATCAATGTCACAAGCATTCTATTTTAATGGTAATAAATATACGGATGATTTCATATTTGCTAGACCTGTTGGTAATATAGAATGGAAAATAACTCATTTCTATTTAGTATTTAGTGGTGTACTTTGTTTCATTACTGATGCAAGTAGAGAGTGGACAACCGAACCAACTACTTCTGACTTTAGTGCTGCTAAAGCTAGTAGACTTCTTATTAATATTCCTAAGTTAGATTATATTAATGGAATGTTTAACGGTTCTAATATTAATTTTGATCTAGTTGAGAATGACGATGAGAAGAAAACTAAGTATTGTCCATTATTCTACAATAATACTAAATTACGATATATAACTAATAGTTTTAATAATCTTAATCATTCTACTGGTTCATTATTAAATGTATTTGGAGGACAAATTGAAGGTAAAACAGATAAATTCTCTAGTGTATTTTATGCTATTCAAGGAGCATTTAATGCTGCTAGCAATAGTACTATTGAATTCCCGATTCATAATTCTATGTTCCGTAGAATAAAAACTAGACTTAAATATATTACTGGTACATCTGCTACGAATGCAACTACTAATCCTTGTTTTATAGGATTTACTAAAACATTCCTTAAAGAAGATACGGAAGTATTTCCTTACGAAGTATTTAGTGGTTGTAGTGCATTAGTTGAAGCTCCCGGATTCTTTAGTAATATAAAATGTCCTACTGGAACTGTTGTAGAACTACCTAAAGATATATTTAAAGATTGTGTTAATCTTACTAATATATCATATGAGTTTTATAACATGGAGAACGTGAAGTACTCCCTTACGGGGGAAGGTTTTAAGAACTGTAAGATAGTTAATGCTGCTTACTGTTTTGCAGAAACTAACGTTAAGTTTGCTAAGACAGGAATGATACCTTATAAGTTATTCTATCAAGAACAACTTGTTAGTTCTACTATTAAAGGATGGAAAGAAGCGGATGCTGCTACTGATAATATAACTCCTAATTTTGGTATTGATTCTGATGGAAATTGGATTCCCGATGAAGAACTTCCAACTGCTATGCCTAAAGAACGTTCTTATAGTATAGTGAGAACTACTCGTAGAAAGAGTATTACTAACATGGCTTACTGTTTACAATACTTTCAAGCTACTGATGCTGCTCCTTATACTATGAACTATGGTAGTTTGAAGTCTAATGATTATGGTGATTTACTTATACCTAATGAACAATATAATCCTATTAAGTATATAGTTAATCCTAATTATAATCCTAATGAATTCATTGATGAAGAGCAAACTATTCCTAATCCTAGTAGAGATATTCGTCGTATTATAGATAATCCTAATTATAATAAGTATGAACTTATTTGGAATGTCTATGCTTATGATGGTCTTACAGGATTATACGATATGATTAGTAATTCAGAGTTATATGCTGCTGTTACTGCTGGTACTATTTCTGTTAGTCCAGATATTCCACAGGAGTTTAATGATCCTGCTGATGCGATTAGTGCTCCTGCGTCAGAAGCAACTAATCGTAAAATCATGAACTACTTCTGTCCGCCAGATCTATTCGCTAGTTGTAGTAATACTACGGGAGTTAATGTCGTAGGAGTATTCTATTATAGTGGAAGAAGTAATGGAAATCCTTCTTATGATTATATGAATTATGGTCTTCGTGGTCGTCCTTGTCCTTACTTGTTCAAGCCTATATCTAATGTACAAAACATATCTTATATGTTCTATATGATGCCGTTATTAGCTCCTTATAAGTGGAACAATACTACGACTAATGAAGAAGGTCTTGCTTATTCTACTGAGTTCTTTGCTAATATTCCTAAGTTAGTTACAATGAGTTATGCATTTGTATTTACTATTATTCCTAGTAAAGTAGTTATTGATCAATCTACATTTATTAATAACTTGAATTTACAGAATATAGATCATGCTTGGTTAGAATGTCAGTTCTTAGGAACTACTGCTGAAACACAAGTTCATGAGAATACATTCTCTCGTAATACAAATCTTAGAGATATTAGTTATTGTCTTGCTTCTGCAACTAATAGCGAAGGATGGAGCGGTCGAAGTCCTAAGAAGATTAGTTCTAATCTGTTTACTGCTAATAAGCATAAGAACATTACTAATTGTTCGGGAGTATTCTATGCTGCTACTGCTACTGTTGGTAGTGTTCCAGAGTTTTGGACTTGGCTTAATGCTCTATCATCTAATAATAGAGCTAACGTATTCTATCGAATGGTTAAAGCTAATCTAACTAATGGTGCGAGTATTCCTGCTACTTGGAATAATGGTATGACTTAATTAGTAATAGTTATGACATTAAAAATAAATTAGTATATTTGTGTGCTTCCCCCCGTAAAGGAATAAACGGGTGGAAGTACTTATTATTAACTCTTTAAATAATATTGATATGGAAGGTAATTGTATTTATAATCGTGCTAATGCTGCGAACAGTCTACAAATTTCTATAATGGGTAATATTACAGGTGCTAACTTTAGTATTCCCGATGGTCGTGGTGGCAAAGAACCATTCTTGCTAAAGAACGTTACTGAAGAGAATATTACAGTTAGTGTTATTCTTTATGGTATGGAAGATCCTATTGAAACTATTGTATTTCCCGGTTGGAATGTTGAATTAGTTAAAGAAGTAGTAACTGCTGTTGAAGGTTTGCAATATGGGTACTAATATTAGCGGGCTTGGAATTGCTAATGCAATTGGTTTCAAGCCTAGAGTTGATGGTGGAAGACGTTTTCTTCCACCTAATATTAAATCGAGCCTAGTAAGTGTTATTTCTACTTATGGTAAAAAGAATACCGATAGTGATAGAGATATACTTAAAGATTTAACTGGTAAAGGTAATGATTTTAAATTACTGAACTTCAGATTTGCGGGGAATAGTGGGTATGGGCTGTACACGCAATATTTCTCCTCTTGGTCTATACATGGTAATCAAACAGGAATTATTAAAGATTCTACATCTGTCAAAGTAGTAGGAAAATTGACTAATAAATATATTGTCTATCACATTCAGGCTGTTGCTTCTAGTGTTTTTAAAATAAAAATTACCGGATTAAAATACAGTATAGAATATACATATAATAATTCAGGAATTAAGAAATTAATTATCTCATCAGATGGGATTTATGATATACCGGCTAGTAGTGCTGTAGAAGACTCATTCTCTACGGCAGGATTTTATTTTGATGAAAAGTATCTAGATTCTGATTGGACTGGATTTACCATAGAAATAATCCCCGACTTCGAAGGCTGGCTATGTACAGACGGAGTAGACGACATAATCGAGTCAGTCAAGCCCGTCTCTGAGATGTTGGAGGATAGCAATGAGATTACGGTGGTGAGTATTATTCATCAGATAAGCATTCCTGCCGGTAGAGACAGTGCTGTTACTAATAGTCTAGTATTTCCGGGTAGAACTAATTATTTTGCTAATTATTCCGGTGAATCTTCTGTTGGAAAAACCGGAATATATGGATATAGTAGTTCTTCTAAAGGTAATGCAATAATCAATAATATATTAGGTGATAAAAAAGATTACAATGTTTATGGAGTCAACGGAACCATAGGAGACCGTTTTTATGTAATGTCCCCCAATGTTTTATCTCAAATCGCCTACGCAGGTGGCTTTATCGCCAACAAAGTTCTAACCACCGACGAAATCAACCAAATTATCGCCTACTATAACCTTGACCGTCCGGGCGAAATCATTAAACCTAGTATGCTTTATGACATTCGTAAACAAGGTATTACTAATGTTAATCATGCAGAGTTTAATGATGAACTTATTGATTATATTAATGGTTATAATATTAAAATGTATAATATGCTATGGGATAAACAATCTGGCATTGGTAATTATCCTATTAGTTTTAAAGATTATATATATCTTCCCGCTAGAGGTACTGTTGAAATAAATAGAGATAGTTTTGTTATTACTTCTAATACTAGTACTGGTAATTTATTAGAAGTTAATACTAAAACTAAAGTTCTACCTGCTTATAAAGTAAAGATTGAAGGAACTTCTACTATTAAAGAAGGAAATCTTAAATGGAGAATAACTACTGCTGCTGCTGTAACTACTTATATAGATATATTTGAAGATGGTATTTATGATATTCCTGCTGCTCCTCAAACTGAAGAAGCTGCTTATAGTGGTTGGTGTATAAGCAAGTATAATGAAACCGTTAATGTAAAAGTTACATTGCTTGCTATTGATGATATTACTGATGCTATTGTTCTTAATGGTATAGATAACTTTGGTAAAGTTATTGATGTTCCTATTTGGAAAGATTATACTATTTGTGCTTTACGTAAATGGTTATATTCTACAAGTGTTGATAATGGTATTGGAGTAGGAAGTTTAGTATCTAAATCTAAGGTTGGTCAAGATGGAGCTTTTATAGCAGAACAATCATTTCTACTTAATCCTAATAAAACTGCTGGTTATAATTTCGGTGCTGGCAATAGTTCATTACTTAATGATAAAATCAATGAGAAATCATTTGCTATACAAACTAAATATACATATGGTATTAATCGCCAAACTCTATCGGTTGGAAGTGGTCTTGATACTAATACTCTATGGTTTGGAACTGTTCGGGATAACGATACTAGATTCTCATACCTTGCTTTATGGAATCTTATGTTATTTCCTTATACTATGTCAAACTTCATTCTCGAACGTCAACTCAAGAAGTATAAGTTAGGTAGTCTTTATCCCGATAATAATTTTCCATTTAGACCTGTTGTTACTGCTAATAGTAGTACTAAGTCAATTCAATATTTTGACGTTGTTACTGGTAAATCTCTTGCCGTTGGTGACTATGTTGCTAAAGAACAACAAATCCAATTGAATATCATGCTTAATGATATAGACGAAGTAATCAAAGTAACTATTGATGGTAAAGAAGTTCCGTTATATAGTTATAATGATGGATATTATCGTTATAGATTTAATATTCATAATTCATATCCTAAGATAGATATTACTATTCAAGAATATGTTAAGTATGATGATATTGTTCAACCTTATCCTGTAATCTTTGTATTACAAGATAAAGAAAGTGGTAAAGAATTAACTTACGGAAATTATGTTAAAGTTGGCGATATTATTAAAGTTAAATCTGTTATTTATTATAATCAAGATTTATGGAGTATTCACGGTTATCAGATAGGAGATGATTCTAAGATTTATTCTTATAATGAACTTATAAACAAAGATATTGTAGTAACTAAACCATTATCTTTTGGTTGTATTAAGAAGTGGTTATTATCTACTGCTGAACCTTTATTTGTTTATGATCCAGCAATCTTTACTAATAATGCTATTAAAACTCTTGGTTATCTTCCTGATATAAGTGGTCAAAATAGACATCTTAAACTTTATAATTTCTCTTATGAAGGAATGAGTGGTAAAGATGGATATCCAGTTGTATTAGGTAATCAAAAAACTTGGAATTATCTAAGACCAGAAAATGATAATTGGAAATATGATTTAAGTTCAACTAGTATTACTATTTATAAAGCTCTTAATACTGCTGCTTTGTTGTTTACAATAATTAGAGCATCCGGAGGAACTATTAAATCTATTTCAATCCCTAGTTTTAAAGTTAATATAAGTGGTTTACAAAATGAAGAAAATATTAGATACCGTTATATTTCTAACGATAATCCTTCAACTTATACTGATATTATTATAACAAAGAATGGTAAATACGAACTTCCAGCTTGTATTCCTCTTCAATCAGATTCTACTATTTCCGATGCTTTTATTGGTTTTCAAGTTAAATTAAATAATAATGAAAGCGTAAAAGGACTTATTATTGAAATTCTTCCAAATTATGAAGGAAGTCTTTATTTTGATGGTGTAAATAATTATGGTACTGTTCAAAATCTTGATCATGGTGGTAAATGTTTAGTTAGTAAATTAAATTATAATTTAAAGTCATCTATTATTTATGATCAACGTAGTACTTTAGATAATACTCCAGATACTAATACATTTGCATTATATATTGGTAACAATAACAATAATGTTTATTCAGAACGTTTAACAGGTGATGTTTATATAAATAATGTATTAAATAACTATATTGGTAATACTGATTTAAATAACAATACTCATGTTGTTACTGCTACATGTTCTATTGTAGATTCTTCTAATTCTATAGGTTCTATATTTGGAAGATCTAAAACAGGTAGTACCTATGCTCAGTTTGCCATGTATAGAACTATTCTTCTTCCAGAAGTTCCTAATGCTGCTGATCGTGCTATACTTAATAAATGGTGTGGTCTTCCAACAGGTTATCTTCCGAAGCCAGAATATTATTGGGATGTTACTGGTAAATCAAATAGTGATACTGCTACTCGAAACACTATTAAGAATCTAGGTACTGCTAAACCTGTTGCGTCTACTTCTGATGAAGATGCTTATTCTTTAGAAAATAAGAATGTTGCTTACGAAGGTATGTCAGGTTATAATGGTTATCCTGTTGTGTTTGGCGCTAATAAGACTTGGGAAACTTATGCAACATATAACTTTACTAGTACTATAAATGATAATAAATTGCATATTACTAAAGTATTAAATTCTAATGGTCTTATATTTAGTTATGTAAAACGAAATGATGAACTATTAAATATTAAAGAAATACCTTCTTTTAAGATTAAAGTAACAGGACTTGAAGGAGAAAGTAAATTGCTATATTTTTATCTTAGTGAAGAAAATGCTGCCAACATTACTATATTAACTTTAGAAAATGGAGTTCATAAAATACCTAAGTCACTTATTCCAACAGATGCTTTACCAAATAGTACATGGATAGGATTTAAAATTACTTCAATTCAAGAAGAAGTGTCAAGTTTTGATTGTGATATAACATTGGAAATACTTCCAGATTATTACGGTCTTTGTCTTGATGGCATTACTAATTATATAGAATGTGCAAATATTCCTGCATTTACTGATTATACTTATATTCTAATGAGACAAATATTAAGTAATAATATTCCGAATTCTGTTACAATGCATAAAGGAATTGTTAAAGCATACGCTGGTGCATTTACTGCTGATTACGTAATAAATAATGAAGAAGCATATATAAATAAGTTTGCTTTTCATTCATTCGGAGCTACTAATATTATATATAGAAATAAAGTAGCTAATAAAATTATTTGGGCAAATACTACTTCTGTTAATGGTATAGCTGTTAATAGAGGAAGTAATACAGATGATGAAAGTATAACTATTGCAAAATTTGAAAATAATTATCGCAGGATGGTATTCTATAAATTAATGTTATGGAGTAAATCAATTACTAATACTTATCATATTAATATGCTTCGTAATCTTATTAATAACGGTGGTATTATTGATCTTAACGATTCTATATTTGATCAAACTTCTAACGAGTAATATATTTATTGTGAAACAAATTAAATTAATTAAATTATGGTTTATGTAATTGTTACAGTTGCGTGGTTAATAGGTCATGGATTACCTATTCTCGCACATCAGAGAAAAAGTAAAGATGGTTCTAAAGTTCTAATTGGTTATGAACAAATTGCTCCTGTTCTTACTCAAGCAGACGAAGAGAATTTAACTAAGTACTATTGGGATAGTCAAGAACTAACTGAAGTTCTTAATGGTGAAGAATGGAGTTGGGAAGAAGAAGGACAAGAAGTTCCGATTGATACTAACTTTAATTCTTTTCTTACTATTGCAGCAGGAATTAGTTATGCTAAACTTCATATTAACGAATATAATTTCGATAATGCTAAAGCTCTTCAACTTAAAGAACTTTATCCTGCTTGGGAATCTTTCTTTGATAAGATTATTAAAGTAAATACTATTGTTAATTACGAAGGTAATCTTTATCGGTGTATTACTGAATCCTCCCCCGTAAGAGAAGGAGTTACACCAGTTTATTCTATTGAAAACTATGAACTAATCGAATAAAACGATAACTCTAATAGTATGCATTTAAAAAGCTAGGTTAAAACAACTTAGCCTTTTATTTTGTTCACTACTCAACTATATTTTTACTAAGATTTAATCAGATTGTTAATTAGCAATAATGCTCGAATTATTCATAACTCCGTTTGTTTTAATGGTGTAATAGCTATTACAGATTCCCTTAATTTTAAAACTTAAATCTTATTGTTATGTAAGTAATTGAAAAAGTAAAAGTTGTTCCCGAAGGTTATAACGGAGCAGGAATGGACGGTTACAATCGTCGTGATGTTAACGGTAAAGCTAATGCCGGTTTGACTCTTGGTATTATTGGTACTGCTCTTGGTGCTTGGGCATTGTTTGGAAACAATCGCCGTTCAACTGGTTTGTTAGGCACAACTGGTGGTGGCGGTATGCTAGGAGATGGTTCTACTAATATCAATGTTGTTGGTGCAGGAATTGGTGCAGGAACTGCTGCTCCTAGTGCTTTCCAAGCATGGGCTAAATCTTGTGAAGATACTCTTGCTTTGCAAGGTGGTCTTTATCAGTGGGCTTTAACTCAGCAGAACCAACGTTTCCAAGATCGTCAAGTTATCGACAGTGAAATGTTCGGATTGTATAAGTCTCAGATTGATGCCGACTTCTCCTTATATAAAGGACAGCGTGATAACTACGATGCTCTTAAAGCAGAGATTGACAGTCTTAAATGTCAGGTTGCTGTTAACAGTGCTGTTCGTCCGTATCAAGACAAGCTTATTCAGTGTGAGATTGAAAAGGCATTTACTGCTGGTATTAACTACGTTGACCGTAAGACTTGCAATGTTATCTACGGTGTTACTGTTCTTCCTAATGAACCTACTACTACTGGTCTTGTTGGTAGAAACGCTAACGGTTGTTTGCCTTGCGGTATGTCTCAGACTACTTCTGCTCCGGCAGCATAATGTTATTCAAGTAATTAAATACAATAGATAGATAGAGTTATGAATCAATTTATACTAGGTGGTGGTGACCCAGTTTTAGCAGGTACTCAGATTGACGAACAGATTCAACTGTTAGAAGGTCAGAAACAACTGTTAATGGCACGCCAAAGACAAATGCAACAAGGTGCTATTGTTCAGCAACAGCAACAACTCGGTCAACAACCTCAAGTCGCTCAAGTTAGTCTTTGGGATAGTATTGATGCAGAAGTTGAACCTTTAACTAATGAACAACGTCAACTACTACTAAGTAACGAAGAATACGTTAATAACTATAACGCTCTTCAAAACATGGTACAAGTAGAAGTTCTTAATTTAGTTAGAGCTAAGATTGAAAATAGTGAAGAAGGTCGTAATCTTCTAACTACTCAACTTAAACTTGTTAAGTCTTTAAAAACTGGTATTGTTGAAAAGACTCAGAGAGATATGGAATTGTTTAATGCTTTCAAGGAAGCTAGTAAAACTAATCCTAGTTTAACTTACGATGCTTTCATTAATTCTTTAACAAATGGTACAGCTAGATAAAGTTAAGATTAAGATTCAAGAATATATCTTATCTCAGATAGATAGTCTTGGTGCTACTAATCCAGCTATTAAATTAGTGAAACCTTTAGCTAAACGTGCTATTGTTAACAATATGGATGGTATTGATAAATGGTTAAGAAAGATTGCCGATGCTGATGGGAATATTGATATTGACGGTATTGTTACGGAAGAGATTGAAATTATTAATTCTATTGATAACTACGATTTCACTATTCCTCTTATTGGTGACGGTAATATATCTCGTGGTAATGTAACTCTATCTATTCCTTTTATTAATAAAGGTATTGTATTTAATCAGTCTGATTTAGAAACGTTTAGACAATTATTAATACAAGAATAATATTATGAGAGAAATACCATATAGTGAAGGAGATCGCTGTCGTTCTCGTCGTTATGATAGACGAGATGACGATGAGATGTATGATAGAATAATGGATTACATTGAAAGTCGTGGTCGTGGTCGTAGCAGTAGAAGTATGTCTCCTCGTAATGAAATTGGTTTCCGTAGAAACTCTCGTAGAGATGAAGAATATCGCGAAGATGATGATCGTCATATTATGAGAATTCTAGGTTACGGTTATGATGGTGACGATGATAGACATAGAAGTCGCAAACATCGTCGTGATCACGATGAACATTTTGATGAAAGAGAAGCATATGATACTGTTGAAGAAATGTATCATGTGAAAGGTGATAAAAAGTATGTAGGTGAGAAGTTTGACATGGATAAAGCTCATAAAGTTTATGAGAAACTTAGAGATGCAGACGGTTACACTATTGGAGATATTTATGTTGCTATTAACGCACAGTATCATGATTATTGCGAACTGTTTGAGAAATGGTTTGGTAGTAACTTTGATGAAAAGATTATTGCTAGTGCTGTTGACTTTTGGTTCGAAGATGATGATTTTGATGGCAACAAGGTATGGAAGTACTTCAACGAGATGTAATCCCTACTACAACTAACTGATATAAAGAGAGTTACAAAAAGTAGCTCTCTTTATTTGTATATACCAATATAATAAATAACTTTGTATCGCATTGAAACATAGAAAACATTAAAAACATCGTACTCATGGGGATTATAGTTAAAGTATTATTCGTACTACTACTATTGATGATAGTCATAGCTAGTTTTGCTTTCAAAGAGATTAAAGATGTGATTCCTGCTAAAACATTAATTTGGATTAAAGTTATTAGAGTTATCCTTTGTGGAATATTCGGTATGTTACTGTTTATCTTATGAGTTTCCTGTCACTTCTCGAAGAGATTATCAGAACTACTGCCGAAAGTTTTGATTTTGGATTTGTAATCAGCGTTAACGTTATTGCTTATCTTGTAATTAGCGCAATTGATGCTAATAATGGACCGAAGCCTGTTAAAACATGGACTAAAAGAGTTATTACAATTGCTTGTGCATTTATCCTCGGAATCATCTATTTTAGTTTGAAACTTGGAGATGTTAAAGTTTTGATTAATAGCATTATTCTCGCACCTGTTGTTTGGAGTTGGATTATTAAACCTATTCTTGTTCGATTTGGTATTGATTATAGAAAGATTGAGAGAGAAGATAACAGTGATAAATGAGTTGCTGTTACCACCCCTGTAAAGGAGTGACTTAGAGCTAGTACTGCCGATTGTACTAGCTCTTCTTGTATCCGGAAGTCATGTACGGTTCACATCTCTTTACGGGGGAAGTAACAAGCAAGACACCCTCTATTTAGTATCTCTCGTGCCCTACATTGAATTCACACCCTCAACCTTAACAACTAATCGACTTTGCATTAACCTTGCCTCTGAGCCTCTTAAAATGCGTCACTTATCAATTTATCTTTACAAACTATCCTTTTCGTCTAGGTCTTGCTGCTACTATTAGAGTTATTGTTCGTGTTTCTACTGTTCTTGTTTGTTATTGATGAAATAATTGTTATATTTGTTAGCAACTAATATTTATAACAATGGCTTCGATTAATCAAATTGTTTCTGAGATAGCTCATGCTGTTCATCAAAGTAATAATCATGTTACACGAATGACAATTCGTTCTGCTGTTATTCATACTTTTAATGAACAAGTTCGTCAAAGTTACGAACGTCATGGAGCTATTGATAAAATACTTATGCAACGTTATCGTATAAGTATTATTGATGTTCCTGATGGAGATATATTTCAGTCTTTAGTTACTGTAAAGTGTAAAGTAAAACGTAGTGCTCAGAGAGTTCCTCGTCCTGTAAGACTTGAAAACAATCTTCCTTTTCTAAGTGTTCGTACTGTTGGATTTGATAATTTAGCAATTCCTTTTATTAAAGAGAGTTCTTCTAAGTTTTATGCTGAACTTCCCGGTATGTGTAAATTGCCAACTTATGATTATATAAATGGTTATTTATATATTAATAGTCAAGGCAATCCTCTCATTAATTCATTAGGTGCAATTGTTATTGAATCTCCTTTTGAAATACCGACCGAAATTCCTATTGAAACTCATAAAGGTATTGTTGATAATAGCGGAGATGATAATGAGTTTATTATTCCCGAAGATATGGTTGAGCGTATTAAGGATGTAATATATAGACGTAATCTACTTAATGTAGAACGTATTACTAATGAAGTTCCTGTTAAAGATAGTATTAATCAAAATCCTGATATAGAAGTATGATAAGTCCAAAGATGGATAGATATGATTATCGTCATATGTATAAACGTTTCATTGAAACAAGTAATGAAGATTATAAACTTACTCTAGGTAAGATAAATCATTATTCATCTTTACTAAATAAGCTAAAGTTCAATATTGAAAGTCGTAGAGATGAAGTACGTAGTATATTTGGTATTTGTCTTTATAACTTTTGGGAATGGAATACTGATGAACCAGATGTTAATCATAGACTAGAGAACAATGTTGATAAAGTCTACGCTATGTTCTCAGAAGCTAAGCAATTAAAGTATGGAGATATTTATAATACTTTTAAACGTTATTTTGTTGTTATTGGTAAACTTCAAACTAATAAGAATCTGTTAATTCGTATTAAGAACCGTAAAGATATAACTCTTCCACAGTTTCGTAATTATCTATATAGATTCTACGAGCAAGTTAATAGAGAAGTTCTTAGAGGTAAGATAGTTAAATTCAATAATAAACTTGGTTGTGCTTTAATTGAAAGAGTTCGTAGAGGTGACGTTTATAATAGTACTGGAAATCTTATTAAACGAAAGAAGATGATAGATTGGCAAACAACTCGTAAGAACAAAGCTAAACTTATTGAAGAAGGTAAGATTCCATATGATCATGACGATGCTATTGCTGCTAAACGTAAAGGTGTTCCATATAATGGTGTTGAATATGTTGCTTATCTTCAAAGTCAGTGGTGGTGTCAGCTTGTTCTTGTAGATGCTAACTTTAAGTTTAGAGGTTTATTTAAATTTATTCCTTGTAATAAAAGAACTGTTGAGACTCTTAAAGTTATGATGTCTAAATGTAATTCAATTGAAGATATTATTAAATATCCAATTGATACTATGGCTAGACTATCTATGATTATTAAGTTTGATGAAACTTACACTATTAAATATATAAGAAATGATGAACAAAGAGGTATTACCGATAGAAGGCATAATTGCCCGTTTAGATAATGACTTCAATATAATGACAAGTGATTACATTCCTCGTGTAGCCACTTGGTGTATTGATGCTATGAATGAAATGGGAATCCTTCAATATGAGAAAAAAGAAATGGTTGTGGAAGTTCATGATAGAATCGCTGAATTTCCTTGTTGTGTAAATGCATTTAGTGTTTATGTAGATGGTTGTGAAATACCTAATGCTAAAGAATCTAAAAGCTGTTGTAATCAATCTAGAACTTATTACTTTGAAGAAGATAAAAGTAATACTAAACGTAGTAGACGTGTAGTAGAACCCTATCCCGAACATGATTCTAATCGTAATTATGTTTATGTTCAGAGTAATAATTCTATTGAATTAAACTTTGACGTAGATAAAGTTACAGTTAAATATCTTTCTGTTAAGTCAGTATATAGTAAAACATTTCATTGTGATATTCCTGTTATTCCTAATAACGGTAAATTAGTTACTGCTTTAGAATGGTATTGTATGTGGAAGATATTAAGTAGAGGAACTAAACATCCTGTTTATTCTTTGCAAGGTAATCAATTAGTTAATCCTTATTATCTTTGGAGAGAAGCTCGTAACGCTGCTAAAGCATCTGTTATTATTGATAATCAAGGCGACATTTATAGTGGTTGGTCGTCTATGTTCTTTAATGCAACTTTTAGACCAAGAAGCTAATGGAAATAATCAAAGAACTAAATAAAGATGATGGAATAGAATTTATCAAGAACGGTTCTATTACTCATGCAATGAATATAGTAGTTTCTAAAGACGGTAATTCTATTGAGAATGAAAAGTCTTTAGAAACTATTGTTACTTTAGAAGAAGATTTAAAGATTGTAGGTATTATTCCTTGTGCTACTGAACTTGTTATATTCTGTGATAATAATAATATTTATCATTTCGATGAAGAAACACAAGAACTTAATCAAGTTGCTAATTCTTGGAATTGGTATGGTGGTGAAGTATTTGGTACTTATACTTATAATGTTCGTGGTGATCTTATTGTAGCTATAAGCGAACGTAATGCTGATAAAGACGTTCCTCTTAAAGTTATAAATCTAAATAATGCTGACTTAGGTTCTGATGATATTTATACTCTTAATCCTGCTATTCCACAAGTAACAGTACTTGATAGCGGAACTGCTGTTGGAGGACGAATGAGAGTTGGAACTTATTTAGTATTTATTCGTTTTGAAATTAGTAATTATGAATATACTAGTTGGAAAGACTTAGGAACTATTATATATATTGATGCTCCGTTTAAGACTGGTTCTATTTCTTCTATTACTCTTCAAGGTAGTAGAGGAACTACTCGTAATTGGGACCCTACTTATTATCTTAATGATGGCTATGCAGAGGATACTGATTATGCTTCTAGTTCTATTGATTTAGATATTCAAATAGATAATAAAACTAGTAACAAATTTAAGTCATTCCAAATTGCTTATGTTTGTACTTATAAAGATGGAATAGAAGCATTTAATCTAGGTAGTTATCAATTTAGTGATAGTGGTAAATATCATATTACTGGTAATCGTAATGTACTAGAAAAACTTTCAGTAGATGAAGTTCTTAATTCTGCTAATAACTTTAATATTTATAATGTTAAAACAATGTGCAACTATGGTAATAGATTATATGTTGCTAATTATAAAGAAGAAAGTCGTAAGTTAGATATAAGTAAGATAGATACTTCTAATATTAGAGTTGGTGTTTACGCAGATAAAGATGAGTATGGAAATACTCTTAATTATATAGTAGATGCTAAACCTATTGAAGATGAAGTATATCGTTTCTACGTTCATTATGTTTATCCTGACGGAAGTTATACAGATGGTATTATTATTGAGAACAATAATATGCGTACTGGCGATACTAAGAAAGGAGTTCAAATAACTATTGGGACTTATAGTAATACTCAGACTGGCGAGTACGATAGACCGATCTATATGACTTGTTATGACGACACTAAAGTATCTGATGTAGTTGCAGCTATTAGAGCAGCTAAGACTAATCCTTCTTATCCTAACTATAATGATAGTACTATTAAAGATAAATTAGGACTTATTGCTATGTCTGAAACTGAAGGTGTTGATTATTATTGGTTTAATCTCGATCCTCGATTTGAAACTAATAATACTCGTAGAATTACTTATCTTTGTCCTTATACTAATAATAACGGAGATCGTTTATTCCGTACTCCACATAGAATAAAAGGAAACTTTGTATTTGATAACGTTCCAATGTATGAAGGATTTGTTGGATATTTTATTAGTTATGAAGAAATAGATAGTATTATTGTTGGAGATGGTATTATAGATCAACATAGAGATATGGCTATTGGTGCTACTTCTGTTACTCTTAGAAATGCTAACTTTCAAAGTTTAGCAGCTGACGCTGTTGAAACTCAATTCTATTCAGAAGACATTTATGTTACTAAGAAAGGCGGAGTTCCTAATATTCTTATAGATCTTCTTTATACTACTTTCAAAACTAGAGATCAAGCTACTACACAAGATGTTTCTACATATGTAACTTGGGACTGTTTTCCCGGTAGTTCAGAAGAATATACAATGGCTAATCTTAATAGTTATCTTGACGTTACTAATTCTACTATTATTGCACTTTCTCAATATACTCAACTTGTATCTACTGAGGCAGGTCAATATTATAAACTTAGTTTCTATGCTAATGGAAGAAAACCAACTCCTGTTGCTATAAACAATAATAGCAATGGCGAATCACATAAATCTACTACTATTGGTAGACTTCTTCGTATAAACCAAGAATTATATATTCAGAAAGATAACGTTAAATTAGTAAGACTAGCTCCTAATTTCTATACTACTAAAGAAACTAGTAGTTATGGAAATAATGCACAAAGACAGAATGTTTCCGGTTATACTAGATTCAGTTCTATCTTTATGTTTGATGGACGTGGTGTTGAATTTGCAGGAGAATGGCAACCTATTTATGCTATTGACCCTGCTAATGTAGTCGGTAAGTATTATCTTGCATTTGTTAATGACCCTAATACTAATACTAGTGGTCGTGATATGATGCATGTTAATGCTGTTCAAATCTATAAACAAGTTCGTTATCCTCGTTCTGCTAAGATTAAAGTAGGTAAAGTTCCAGAAGTATATTTTAGTTATCGAGATAATAGTGAAGATATCATTAAGAACATATTGAATAAACAACTTACTGCTGCTACTCTTTATGGTCTTTATGAACTTGCTTCTAGATATAGTGATTACTCTCGTCCTTTACTTAATGCTTATAATCCTACTGCTCTTTCTAATCAAATAGAAAGTTATGGTAAGTTTATTCGTAGAAGTAATGTTATTCAATCTGAATCTACTAATAATGCTTGGAGACAATTTCCTGCTGATGGTTATAAAATTATTAGTGAGAACAAAGGAGATATTATTAATATCTTAGGTATCGGTGTTTATCTTATTGCTCATTGCGAACATTCAATGTTTATCTTTAATAGAGATAGTACTCTTGCTACTCGTGATAAAGATGTGCAAATGTATATGCCAGATGCTTTTGATACCGAATATCAAGAAGTATTTACTAGTGAAAAAGGTTACGGAGGTTTACAAGACTTTACTTCTTTTACTTGTAATGAAGTAGGTTATATATTCTTCGATAGAAGTAAACGTAAGATATATCGTTTTGATGATAAGCAACTTAATGATATTACCGATGGTATTCAACAAGTAATAGATAGATTTCTTACTGCTAATACTCGTATTGATCTAGGCATGGATAAGGAAGCTAATCGCTTGCTCCTTTCCTTTACGGGGGAGGATACTATCGTTACAACTTCTTATTCATTTATAACTAATACTTGGGTAAGTCATCACGATTACTTCGCTAAATACTTTAATACTAAGACTTCTCTTTATACTACTAATGATATTTCTAAGAATATTGTTGGTCGTATTGGAGATATTAAAGTAGATACTTATCTTGATTATGGAATATTTAAGATTCCAGCAGATAAGAATGTGTTCTATCTTGGTGATAAAGATTCTCATTGTGCAGTTGTAGATATAGTAT
>OKUA01000768.1_pt1 | contig 21754 bp, 18 predicted proteins | sample 1606501 | NCBI WGS metagenome assembly OKUA01 (sample SAMEA3879608, study PRJEB24766) | human gut metagenome | biome: human-associated habitat; feature: feces | place: USA | collected 1985/1987
GGGCTTTGCCCACACCCACGACCTTTGAAAAGGTCGACCAAACTTTTATAATTACCTGTCGAAACAATTTGCTAAACCACAATTTACCCCAACTTTTGATAAAGAACCTGAAAAAACTTTAATAATAACCGCAAAAAACCGCTTGATGCATAAAACACCAAGCGGTTAAATATTTTTTATTTAAAATCAGCCGTTAAAAGAATAGTTTGGAGCTTCCTTTGTAATCTGAATGTCATGTGGGTGGCTTTCACGAAGACCTGCACCTGAAATTCTTACAAACTGTGCTTTCTGATGAAGGTCAGAAATAGTTGCACAACCTGTGTAACCCATACCGGACTTAAGACCGCCCATAAGCTGATAAATTGTGTCGCCGAGAGTTCCCTTGTAAGGTACTCTGCCTTCAACACCTTCCGGAACAAACTTGTTGTTGCTTGCCTGGAAGTATCTGTCGGAGCTGCCTTTGCCCATAGCGCCAAGGCTACCCATACCACGGTAAACCTTGAACTGTCTGCCCTGATAAATCTCTTTTTCTCCCGGGCTTTCTTCGCAGCCTGCAACAAGTGAGCCGACCATAACTACGCTGCCGCCTGCCGCAAGAGCCTTAACTATATCACCGCTGTACTTGATACCGCCGTCTGCAATAACCGGTACACCGTACTTAGATGCCTCACAAGCCGCATCGTAAATTGCTGTAATCTGCGGTACGCCGATACCTGCAACAATTCTTGTTGTACAGATAGAACCCGGACCGATACCAACCTTTACTGTGTCTGCGCCTGCCTCAATAAGAGCCTTGGCAGCCTCTGCTGTAGCAATGTTTCCGGCAACGAGCGGAACATTAGGATAAGCCTTTTTAACTTTGGCAACTGTTTTTATAATGTTTGAGTTGTGACCGTGAGCAGAGTCGAGGAAGAGTACATCTACCTGTGACTCAACAAGAGCGGCAACTCTGTCGAGAACATCTGCTGTAGCGCCGATAGCCGCACCGCAGAGGAGTCTGCCTTTGTCATCACGGGCTGAATTAGGATACTGAACCGACTTTTCAATATCTTTAATTGTAATAAGTCCCTTAAGGCTGCCGTCAGAGCCTACAAGCGGGAGCTTTTCAATTCTGTGTTTACGGAGAATTTTCTGTGCCTGCTTTAATGTTGTGCCTACAGGAGCGGTAACAAGGCTTTCGTAAGTCATAACATTTGCGATAGGCTGGTTAAAGTCAGCGCCGGTCATAAAGCGAAGGTCACGGTTTGTGATAATACCTACAAGTTTGCCGTCACGGCAGATCGGAACACCGGAAATTTTATATTTGCCCATAAGGTCGTTAGCGTCACGGACTGTATTTTCAGGAGAAAGGAAGAACGGATTTACAATAACACCGTTTTCACTTCTCTTAACACGGTCAACCTGGTCAGCCTGCTTTTCAATGCTCATATTCTTATGAATAGCACCGATACCGCCCTCTCTGGCAATAGCAATAGCCATTGCGGTTTCGGTTACAGTGTCCATTGCAGCAGTAACAACAGGAGTGTTAAGCTTAATATTTTTTGTAAGATTTGATGAAATATCAACATTCTTAGGTTCTACATCAGACTCACCGGGGATGAGAAGAACATCATCAAAGGTAAGACCTTCTTTGCCGAATTTCTGATTGTAATCTGTATTCAACATAAACTATCCTCCATTTTCCTTTTCTCATAATTGTTTATTATTAAATTTTATTATATCAAATAATTCACTCAAGTGCAACAGATAATTTGCAGTTTTTAAAATTTTTATAACGAATTTTCTGAGCCTGTAAATAAGACGGCTTTTTGTGAATAATATAAAATGTTTATAAAGTATTATTGTGTATTCGGCAATTGTACTTCGTTGTTTTCAATAGTATTTTAATGTTTTAATATGCAAAATGACAAAAATATTTTGCTTTTTAAGATGTATAAAAAACGCTTTTTATAAACTTTATTACAACATCAAAAAATCCTTGCTTTAAAAACTTATGCGTATTATAATATAGGATAGTTATTTGGCTTATGATTTACGAAAGGACAGATTTTATGCCTTTTATAGATGTTAAAACTAATGTGACTTTCTCAAAGGAGAAAGCAGACGAACTTATGAAAGAGCTTTCCGGTTCGCTTAAGGCAATCGGCAAGAGCGAGGCGTATGTTATGTGCGCCGTTAATGACGGATTAAAAATGAGTTTTCAGGGTAGCAGTGACGAGCCTACGGCAATAGTTGAAGTAAAACTTCTGGGTAAGGGCACAAAAGACGGCTATGCCAAAGTTACCGAGAATATCTGCAATATTATGCAGACAAACGGCATTGCGGGCAAGCGTTGCTATGTTAAGTACGATGAAGTAGAGCATTGGGGTATGGACAGCTTTATGTTCTGAAAAAAGACTGTTATTTACCGAATAATTATCTATATATTTTACGGGAGAAAGAGTTATTATGAGAATTGTTGTTCTTGCAGGCGGATTAAGTACAGAGCGTGATGTATCAATATCTTCGGGTATTAAGGTAGCGTCTGCTTTGCGTGAAAAAGGTAACGAAGTAGTTTTGCTTGATGTATTTATGGGTTACGAAGAGAATTTCTGCGACATTGACGCACTCTTCAAGCACAATTACAGCTTTACGGACAGTCTCGGTGTCGGCACGGAAATTCCCGACATTAAGACAGTCAAGGAGAACCGCCTTGATAAATCATCAAAATTTATCGGTATGAATGTTATTGAAATCTGCGCCGAGGCAGATATTACATATCTTGCTCTTCACGGCGGTGAGGGCGAGAACGGTCAGATTCAGGCTACACTTGACCTTTTCGGCATCAAATACACGGGTTCGGGTTATCTCGGCTCTGCGCTTGCTATGAATAAGGCGCTTACAAAGAGCGTACTTATTCAGAACAGAGTTACAACCCCTGCGGGCAGAGTTTACAAGTCAGCCCAAGACGCAGATGATTGGAGTTACTATCCTTGCGTTGTAAAGCCGTGTTCGGGCGGTTCAAGCGTAGGCATTACAAAGGCAGAAAACAGAGCGGAGTATTTAGAGTCTGTAAAAGAGGCTTTCAAATATGAAAAAGAAATCGTAGTTGAGCAGTTCATAGAGGGCAGAGAGTTCTCCGTAGGCGTTATCGGCGGCAGAGCATTGCCTCCGATTGAGATTATTCCTAAGACAGGTTTCTACGATTATGTGGCAAAGTATCAGGCAGGCGCAACAGACGAAATTTGCCCTGCTGACATTACTGCAAGCGAGGACGATGTTCTTCGTAAAGCTGCCGAGGCTGCGTTTAAGGCTCTCAACTTGCAGAGCTATGCAAGAATTGACTTTATTCTTGATAAAGTATCGGGCGAGGCTTATTGTCTTGAGGCAAACTCACTTCCCGGTATGACTCCGACAAGCTTGCTCCCACAGGAGGCAGCGGCAGAGGGTATTGACTATCCGTCACTTTGCGAAAAAATCATTGAAGTTTCTCTTGAGAAATACAATTAATAAAACAGAGGTGTTTTGCCGTGAACGATGCTGTACTTCTTTATAATTATAAAGGCGACAGACTGAAAGCCGTAAGAAATACGCTTTTGTCTATGAAAATACCTGTAAAAACAGCGGCGAAAAAGGAATTTTCAAAGCCTATAGGAACATTGTTCGGATTAAAGGATATTGAACCGTTGCCCGACGATTCTCCGAACTTTGACGATGAGCTCATGGTTATCAAGGATTTTCCGCACCTTACATTTAATGTTATGCTTAAAAAACTTGAAAGCCACGGCATAAATAAAATGCCTCTGATTTGCGCCCTCACTCCCGACAACAGCCGTTGGAGCGGAAACAGACTTTATCAAAAAATCAGCGAGGACCATTTAAAAGACAATAACCTTAAGGTTAAATTATAATTTACGGTTTTGCAGAGCGGTATTTAACAAAATACTGCTCTGCTTTTATGAATTTATATATTTTCGTTGAATCCGTTTTTATATTCTGGAAGAAAGAGGGGAATATTTTGATTTTTAATATAACAATAGAAGAAGTAATTTCACAAAATTTTAATATTGAAGCAAACACTTATAATGAAGCTATAAGTATTGCAAAAGAAAAATATAATAATGGCGAATATGTTTTAGAGCCGGGCAATTTATTAGAAAAAAGGATAGCTGTTTTAAATGGTAAAAATTGTGAATGGATTGAGTTTTAATGAATTATAATTTTAACTTATCACTTATTGAAAACTATAAAAGTAATTCTCAAAAAATAAGAGTAATGAGTGAAACTTGGCTTGCAGAAAATGTTTATTGCCCTTATTGTGGCAATTCACACTTAAGTAAATTTGCTAACAATAAACCGGTGGCAGATTTTTATTGTGACTCTTGTGGAGAAGTATTTGAATTAAAAGCAAAAGAGAATAATATAGGCAAAAAAATAACCGATGGGGCTTATTCAACGATGATTGAAAGAATAACAAGTATTTCTAATCCGGATTTATTTGTTATGCAATACACAAAGGAGTACCAAGTCTTAAATCTTTTAGTTGTACCAAAATTCTTTTTCACGCCGGAGATAATTGAAAAAAGAAAACCGCTTTCTGAAAATGCAAGAAGAGCGGGTTGGATTGGGTGTAATATACTTATTAGCGATATACCTAAGCAGGGAAAAATACTTATTGTCGACCGTCAACATTTGCGAAACAAAGAAGATGTTATCAATGATTATAAATTAATTAAAAATATGCAGACCAACAACATTAATAACAGAGGTTGGCTATTTGATGTGCTTAATTGTATAAACGAGATACCCGATAAAGAGTTTAAACTAAACGATGTTTATAGGTTTATTGAGGTACTAAAAGAAAAACATATTAATAATAATCACATTGAGGCAAAAATTAGACAACAATTGCAGCTGTTACGAGATAAAGGATATATAGAATTTTTAGAAAGAGGACATTATAGAAAAATAAATTTGTAATATGTATCCACCGTATGCTAACATAATTAAATATAGTGACGGACTTGAAAATGATTTATCACAGTTAAAAGTAAAAGACTTTCTTGAACAAATGAAACCTGTTGCGCAGGAATGTTACAGAGTTTTAAAGAAAGGTAAGTTTTGCGCTATCCTTATGGGAGATACAAGGCAAAAAGGTCATATGGTTCCTATGAGCTTTGAGGTAATGAAAATATTTCAAAATGCAGGTTTTACTTTAAAAGAACTCATAATCAAAGAACAGCATAATTGCAGAGCAACGGGCTATTGGAAAACAAACAGTGTAAAATATAACTTTTTACTCATTGCACACGAATATCTTTTTGTATTTCATAAAATTTGATTTAATAAAAAGTCAGCGAAGACCATTTAAAAGACAATAACCTTAAGGTTAAATTATAATTTACGGTTTTGCAGAGCAGTATTGGTGTAAATATCGCCCTGCTTTTGTTTTTGCTTTTTTAAGTGACGGGTGAATGATTTGGCAAAGTAACAATTGGGTGACAAGGCTGTCTTCTTTTATTGTAAAAATTTGTCTTAAACAGTGCATTAAAAACCTAAATTTCAATACTTTTTCCCGTAATGTAAAAATTATGGAATTTTTGCGGATATTTTGTAGGAATTAGCAAATTTATCTTACCTTTTTTACTTGATTTATTTTGGTTTTTGTATTACTATAATAGATGTATGATTTTTTTAAAAAGAAAAGGGGATCTCTATGAAAAAAGTTATTTCATTGGCGCTTGCGGCCGTAATTTGTTCGGCTTCAATGCTCCTTGCCGCTTGTGGTGGCAGCACAACAAAAACCATTGCAACTGTTGATGACCTTGAGGGCGCAAAAATCGGCGTTCAGCTCGGTACAACAGGCGACATTTATGCAAGTGATTACGAGGAAAAGGGTTCAACTGTAGAACGCTTTAACAAGGGTGCAGACGCTGTTTTGGCTCTTACACAGGGCAAGATTGACTGCGTTATCATCGACAGCGAGCCTGCTAAGGCTTTTGTTGCCGCTAATGACGGTCTTAAGATTCTTGACGAACCGTTTGCGGAAGAAGAATATGCAATCTGCGTAGCTAAGGACAATACAGACCTCCTCGGCAAAATCAACACAGCTCTTGCAGAGCTCAAAGCTGACGGTACAACAGAGTCAATCGAAAAGAACTTCATCGGCGACGATACAAAGGGAAAAACACCTTATGTAACTCCTGCAGGAACAGATTATCCGAACGGCGAGCTTCATATGGCAACAAACGCTTTCTTTGAGCCTTACGAGTATTATGACGGCGACACAGTAGTAGGTATTGACGCATCTATGGCACAGGCTATCTGCGACAAACTCGGATACAAGCTTGTTATTGACGATATGGACTTTGATTCTATCATAACATCTGTTCAGACAGGCAAGGCTGATTTCGGTATGGCAGGTATGACAGTAACAGATGAAAGATTACAGTCAATCAACTTCTCTGACAGCTATACAACAGCTACTCAGGTAATTATAGTTAAAGAATAATTAAAGATTTTTCCGGAAAGGCAGCATAAAAGCTGCTTTTCTGATATATAAAGGAATTTAACATATGGATAAGTTTTTTCAAGAAATAGCTGCGAGCTTTCAGAGAACTTTTATTAATGACGACCGTTGGATGCAGTTTTTAAGAGGTCTTGGAGTAACGATTGAAATTACAGTTGTTGCCGCCGTTATCGGTATTATCCTCGGTTTTTTAATCGCGATGGTTCGTTCGACTTACGACAAGAACCTTACCGGTAAAAAATGCAGAAAGCCGAGTGATTATTTACTCAAGTTTTTAAATGTTCTCTGCAATATCTATATTACTGTAATCAGAGGTACTCCTGTTGTAATTCAGCTTATGATTATGTATTACATCATATTTTCATCGTCAAGAAACGGAATTATCGCAGCGGTACTCGCATTCGGTATCAATTCAGGCGCATATGTAGCCGAAATTGTGCGTTCGGGTATTATGTCAATCGACAAAGGTCAGTTTGAGGCAAGCCGTTCGCTCGGATTTAATTACAGCAGCACAATGCTCCATGTAATTCTTCCACAGGCTTTCAAAAATGTTTTGCCTGCACTCGGCAACGAGTTTATTGTGCTTGTAAAGGAAACTTCGGTTGCCGGTTATGTTGCACTCCAGGATCTTACTTATGTGGGCAATCTTATTCGTTCAAGAACTTACGAGGCATTTTTCCCGCTTATTTCGGTTGCGGCAATCTACCTTGTTATAGTATTGATTCTGACATACTTCCTCAAAAAACTTGAAAGGAGGTTGCGCAGCAGTGACCACTAACAATGATATTTTAATAAAGGTCGAGGGACTGAAAAAGTATTTTGGCAATAACGAAGTGCTCAAGGGCATTAATGCCGAAATTCACAAGGGCGATGTAATGGTGGTTATCGGTGCGTCGGGTTCGGGTAAATCAACTTTTTTGCGTTGCCTTAACCTGCTTGAAGAGCCGACAGACGGAAAAATCATTTTTGACGGCATTGATATTAACGACAGAAATGTAGATATAAACCTCCACCGCAGAAAAATGGGTATGGTGTTTCAGCAGTTTAACCTTTTCCCTCATATGACAGTGCTTAAGAATATGATTCTCGGCCCTGTAAAGCTCCTTAAAAAGAGTAAGGAAGAGGCTACCAAAGAGGCAATGGAGCTGCTTGAAAGAGTAGGGCTTGCAGACAGAGCAAATGACTATCCGTCACAGCTTTCGGGCGGTCAGAAACAGCGTGTGGCAATTGTCCGTGCGCTTTGTATGAATCCGGAGGTAATGCTTTTTGACGAGCCTACTTCCGCACTTGACCCCGAAATGGTAGGCGAAGTTCTTGAAGTAATGAAAAGGCTTGCAAAAGACGGAATGACAATGGTGGTTGTAACTCACGAAATGGGTTTTGCCCGTGAAGTAGGTACAAATGTTGTATTCGTTGATAAGGGCGTAATCGTAGAGCAAGCGCCGCCGCAGGAATTCTTTACAAACCCGAAGAATGACAGATTAAAGGAATTTTTGTCAAAGGTTTTTTAATTAAATAAACAATATGACAGTCTGATAAACAGTGAGTTTGTCAGACTGTTTTTTTGTGCGATTTTTAACGGTTGCTAAACAATTATAAAAGTTTAAGGCTTGACCTAAACTTTTAAATTATTTTGCTTAACCCGCCTGCTATACCATAATTTCCTCCAATTCTTAATTCCAATTCTTAATAAAGAACCGTTTATAAAATATTTTCGAGATTTACTTACATTTACAATTTTTAAAAATCAAAATAATTTGCAAGCAATTGCTTGCATTTGCTGTCATAAGTGAATATAATATAGTTAAAGGAGCGTGATTTATATGGCAAATACTTCAGCAGTTTATGCCCGTATTGATACAGGCTTGAAAGAAAATGCGGAAAATATACTTGCACAGCTTGGTATTACTCCGTCAAGTGCAATTCAGATGCTTTACAGTCAGATTGTACTTACAAGAAGTCTACCCTTAAATCTTCAACTTCCTGTGGTTAAACCGCCTGCTATCGGTTCAATGACTCAATCTGAATTAAATGCCGAATTAATAAAGGGTGAAGAATCTATAAAAGCAGGAAAAACCTATACGGCAGATGAGGTGGACGCTGAACTTGCAAAGGAATTCGGTATATGAATAAGTTATATTCGGTTGTGTACTCTCCGAAAGTAAAGGAATGCGCAAAGTTACAGTTGACAAATTCATTGCCTTTTATACGGTAGACACCCGCAGTTTGACCGTTACGGTTATCCGTATTTTTTACGGAGGGCAGGACATTGCAAATATTGCAGCGGATTTTGAAAACTTATAAATTGCGATTATCAGCTGTTGATAAAATCTCAACACCTTTTTACCTAAAATCGGCATTGATATTTCTTTACACGCTGTCGGGTGTTGCATTTTGCGGCAAAAATAATCTCCACAGGATTTATTTTCCTGTGGAGAATTTTATTTGCCTAAAAATCAAAATTTCTGAAAAATTTTTGCTTTTTTAGAAAAAAGCCCTTGACAACCTCCCTTTGGTAGCGTAAAATAGTACAATGTACCATAATGGGGTTATGTACCGACACAGTCGGACAAATCGTCAAAAAAATTTATCTTACAGGGGGATATTATCACAAAATCTCCAAAGTGTCAAGAGGTTTTTTTGACAGGGGCATTGCCCTCAAATTTATTAAGGAGTGATACGCCTATGGTTAATGTCAAACCCGTTAAGCTCGGCAATCGTGAACGAATGAGCTTTGGCAAAATCAATGAAGTTATTGATATGCCTAACCTTATTGATGTCCAGAAGCAGTCTTATCAGTGGTTCCTTGACGAAGGTCTTAAAGAAGTATTTAAGGATGTGTCGGGAATTACCGATTATCAAAATAATCTTGTGCTTGATTTTATTGATTACTCTATTGATGTTGATCACCCAAATTACAGCATTGTAGAATGTAAGTCAAGAGATGCTACATTCTCTGCCGCTTTGCGTGTTACAGCAAGACTTTTAAACAGAGCTACAGGTGAGATTAAAGAGAGCAATGTGTTTATGGGCGATTTCCCGCTTATGACACCGAGCGGCACATTCATCATCAACGGTGCAGAGCGTGTTATTGTATCTCAGCTTGTAAGAAGCCCGGGCGTTTATTATAAGATGGACCACGATAAAACAGGTAAAGAGCTTTACAGCGCTACCGTTATTCCTAACCGTGGTGCATGGCTTGAGTACGAAACAGACATCAACGATGTTTTCTATGTTCGTATCGATAAAAACCGTAAGCTGCCTGTTACAGCGTTCATCAGATCTTTAGGTCTTGGCACAGACGCTGAAATTCTCGACTTTTTCGGCGACGACGAGAGAATGAAAGCTACTATTGAAAAAGACCAGACAAGCAGTGTTGAAGAAGGTCTTATCGAAGTTTACAGAAAGCTCCGTCCGTCAGAGCCTCCTACAGTAGACAGCTCTCAACAGCATATCAATAATCTTTTCTTTGACCCCGGCAGATATGATATGTCAAGAGTAGGCAGATACAAGTACAACAAAAAACTCGGCATTGCCGACAGACTTGAAGGCCAGGTTATTGCAGAGCCTATCTCTAACCCACGCACAGGCGAGGTTATGGCTTTCAGAGATGAGAAAATTACTAAAGAAAAGGCTTTAGAAATCGAAAATGCCGGCGTTCAGATTGCTTATGTAAAAGCACAGGACGAAAAAATCGTTAAAGTTATTTCTAACGGTATGGTTGACATCAAGGCTTATGTTGACTTTGATGCAGAGGCTGAATGCGGAATCCGTGAGAATGTTCGTTTTGATGTTCTTTGCGAAATTCTTGACGCAGCACAGAACGAGGAAGAGCTTAAGGAAATGCTTACAGACAGAGCAGACGAGCTTACTCCTAACCATATCACAAAAGATGATATTTTTGCTACAATCAACTACCTTAACTGCGTGGCTCACGGTGTCGGCAGAACAGACGATATCGACCACCTCGGCAACAGAAGAATCCGTTGCGTAGGCGAGCTTTTACAGAACCAGGTAAGAATCGGTTTTTCAAGACTTGACAGAGTTGTAAGAGAAAGAATGGCTACACAGTCACAGGATATGGACTCGCTTTCTCCTAACTCGCTTATCAATATTCGTCCGGTAACTGCCGCAATCAGAGAGTTCTTCGGTTCTTCTCCGCTTTCACAGTTCATGGACCAGACAAACCCACTCGCAGAGCTTACTCACAAGCGTCGTTTGTCAGCACTCGGCCCGGGCGGTCTTTCAAGAGATCGTGCAGGCTTTGAAGTTCGAGATGTACACTACACCCACTACGGCAGAATGTGTCCTATCGAAACTCCTGAAGGACCTAACATCGGTCTTATTTCATACCTTACATCATTTGCAAGAATCAACAAGTACGGCTTTATCGAATCACCGTACCGTAAGATTAATAAAGAAACAGGCGTTGTTACAAACGAAGTTGTTTATATGACAGCCGATGTTGAAGACAACTACACCGTAGCACAGGCGAATGAGCCGCTTGACGAGAACGGCAGATTTGTTCATAACAGAGTTGTCGGCAGAAGAAGAGATGAATTCGTAGATCTTCCTGCAGACGAGTTTGACTTTATGGACGTATCGCCTAAGCAGGTACTTTCGGTTGCTACAGCTATGATTCCGTTCCTCGAAAACGATGACGCAAACCGTGCTCTTATGGGTGCGAACATGCAGCGTCAGGCAGTGCCTCTCCTCAGAACAGAAGCACCTATCGTAGGTACAGGTATGGAGTACAAGGCAGGTACAGACTCAGGCGTATGTATTCTTGCGGAAGAGGACGGCGTTGTATTAAGCGTAGACGCCCGCAACATTCGTGTACAGTACGATTCGGGCAGAATTCAGGACTTTGAGGTTATCAAGTTCCTTCGTTCTAACCAGGGTACATGTATCAACCAGCGTCCTATTGTTGAAAGAGGACAGAGAGTTAAGAAGGGCGAAGTTCTCGCTGACGGTCCTGCTACAGACCACGGTGAAGTTGCTATCGGTAAGAACGCACTTATCGGCTTTATGACCTGGGAAGGTTATAACTACGAGGATGCGGTTCTCCTTAACGAAAAAATCGTAAGAGATGATGTTTATACATCTATCCATATAGAGGAATATGATACAGAGGCAAGAGATACAAAGCTTGGCCCTGAAGAAATTACAAGAGATATTCCAAATGTCGGCGAAGATATGCTCAAGTACCTTGATGAAGACGGTATTGTTCAGGTAGGTGCTGAGGTTCACGCAGGAGATATTCTCGTAGGTAAGGTTACACCAAAGGGTGAAACCGAGCTTACTGCCGAAGAAAGACTTTTGAGAGCTATCTTTGGCGAAAAGGCAAGAGAAGTAAGAGATACTTCACTCAGAGTACCTCACGGCGAGAGCGGTACTGTTGTAGATGTTAAGGTATTTACAAGAGCCGACAGCCGTAACGAGCTCCAGCCGGGTGTAAATAAGGTTGTCAGAGTTTATCTTGCATTAAAGCGTAAAATCAGCGTTGGCGATAAGATGGCAGGTCGTCACGGTAACAAGGGTGTCGTTTCAAGAATTCTTCCTGTTGAGGATATGCCATTCCTTCCTGACGGCACACCGCTTGACATCGTACTTAACCCGTTGGGCGTACCTTCTCGTATGAACATCGGTCAGGTGCTCGAGGTTCACCTCGGCTATGCGGCTAAGGCACTTGGCTGGAAGATTATGACACCTGTATTTGACGGCGCTCACGAAGACGATATTTTCCAGGCACTTAAAGATGCAGGTTACAGCGAGGACGGTAAGACATGGCTTATCGACGGCAGAACAGGCGAGCGTTTTGACAACCCTGTAACCGTCGGTTATATGTATTACCTTAAGCTCCATCACCTTGTTGACGAGAAGATTCACGCAAGAAGTACAGGTCCTTACTCACTCGTTACACAGCAGCCTCTCGGCGGTAAAGCACAGTTCGGCGGTCAGCGTTTCGGTGAGATGGAAGTTTGGGCACTTGAGGCTTACGGTGCGGCCTATACACTTCAGGAAATTCTTACCGTTAAGTCTGACGATGTTATCGGCAGAGTTAAGACTTATGAGGCAATCGTTAAGGGTCAGAACATTCCTGCACCGGGTATCCCTGAATCATTCAGAGTTCTTATTAAAGAATTGCAGTCACTTGCCCTTGATGTTCGTGTTCTTGACGCACAGGGCGAGGAAATTGACATTAAGCAGAAGTTTGATGAGGACGAAGACATTACAGATGCAGCTACAACCGAGTTCAACGAGGAGAGCGTAATGACCGAGTCAATGGACGGTTACAACCTCGATGAAGAAGGCGAAGAGGGCAATATGTTTGACGATTCGGGTCTTGCAGCAGATGACGATGACAGCGACTACTTCGACTTTGACGACTTAAACAAGAATGATATGTAAGGAGGAAGTATAAAAATGATAGATAATAACGCATTTGATTCAATTAAAATCGGACTTGCTTCCCCTGAGCAAATTAGAGCCTGGTCTTACGGCGAGGTTAAAAAGCCCGAAACAATCAACTACCGTACATTAAAACCTGAGCGTGACGGCTTGTTCTGCGAGCGTATTTTCGGACCTACAAAGGACTGGGAGTGCCACTGCGGTAAATACAAGAGAATCCGTTTTAAGGGTAAAATTTGTGACCGTTGCGGTGTTGAGGTTACAAGAGCAAAAGTAAGAAGAGAGAGAATGGGTCACATTGAGCTTGCCGCTCCTGTTTCTCATATCTGGTACTTCAAGGGTATTCCTTCAAGAATTTCTCTTATGCTCGATATTTCTCCGAGAACACTTGAAAATGTTCTTTATTTCTCAAGATATATTGTTACAGATCCCGGCAACTGCCGTGATCTTGAAAAAAATCAGTGCCTGAGCGAAAAAGAGTACGCTGAAATGCGTGAAAAGTATGACAACGACTTTGAGGCAGGTATGGGTGCAGAGTCTATTCAGAAGTTACTCAAGGAAATTGACCTTGAGCAGCTCTCTGCACAGCTTAAAGAAGAGCTTGAAACAGCATCGGGTCAGAAGAGAGTTCGTATTCTCAAGCGCCTTGATGTTGTTGAGAGTTTCCGCCTTTCGGGCAACCGCCCCGAATGGATGATTATGGATGTTATTCCTGTAATTCCGCCTGATATCCGCCCTATGGTTCAGCTTGACGGCGGCAGATTTGCTACTTCTGACCTTAACGACCTTTACAGAAGAGTTATTAACAGAAACAACCGTCTTAAAAAGCTCCTTGAGCTTAACGCTCCTGAAATCATCATCAGAAACGAGAAGAGAATGCTGCAGGAATCTGTAGATGCTCTCATTGACAACGGCAGAAGAGGCAGACCTGTTACAGGCCCTAACAACCGTCCGCTCAAGTCACTTTCCGATATGCTTAAAGGTAAGCAGGGTAGATTCCGTCAGAACCTTCTCGGTAAGCGTGTTGACTACTCGGGCCGTTCTGTTATCGTTGTTGGCCCTGAACTTAAGATGTACCAGTGCGGTCTTCCTAAGGAAATGGCTATCGAGCTTTTCAAACCGTTTGTTATGAAACGCCTTGTAGAAACTAAGGCTGTTATCAATATTAAGGCTGCAAGAAAAGCAGTTGAGCGTGCAAAGGACGAGGTTTGGGATGCACTTGAAGTTGTAATCAAGGGTCACCCTGTTCTTCTCAACCGTGCGCCTACACTTCACAGACTCGGTATTCAGGCATTTGAGCCTGTACTTGTTGAGGGCAGAGCACTTAAGCTTCACCCGCTTGCTTGTACAGCGTACAACGCCGACTTTGACGGCGACCAGATGGCTGTCCATGTACCGCTTTCCGCAGAGGCACAGGCAGAGGCAAGATTCCTTATGCTTGCAGCAGGCAACCTCCTTAAACCGTCAGACGGTCAGCCTGTAACAGTTCCTACACAGGATATGATCCTCGGATCGTACTACCTTACACTTGATAAGGATGGCGAGCGTGGCGAGGGCAAGGTGTTCCGTGATGTTGATGAAGCTATGATGGCTTATCAGACCGGTGTTATCCAGCTTCACTCAAAGATTAAGGTAAGATACGAAAAGGTAATTGACGGCGTTAAGTATTCCGACCTTGTTGATACAACAATCGGTAAGATTATCTTTAACAACCCGATTCCGCAGAACCTTGGTTTTGTTGACAGAAGCAAGCCTGAAAACCGCTTTAAACTTGAGGTTGACTTCCTTGTAGGTAAGTCTAAACTTAAGAAGATTATTGATAAATGTATTAAGATAAACGGCACAGAGATTACAAGCCATGTTCTTGACCACATCAAGGCACAGGGCTATAAATACTCAACAAGAGGCGCTATTACCGTTGCCGTATGTGACGCCGTTATTCCTCCTGCCAAGAAAGAAATCATCAAAAAGGCAGAGGCTGATGTCGATGTAGTTCGTGAGGACTATATGATGGGTCTTCGTTCCGATGAGGAGCGTTACGAGGAAGTTCTTAAGATTTGGGAGAAGGCTACAAACGATGTAACCGATGCCCTCCAGAAGAACCTTGACCGCTACAACCCAATCTTCATGATGGCCGATTCAGGTGCCCGTGGTAGTATGAGCCAGATCCGTCAGCTTGCAGGTATGCGTGGTCTTATTGCCAATACATCAGGTAAAACAATCGAAATTCCTATCAAGGCTAACTACCGTGAAGGTCTTAACATTATGGAATACTTTATTTCATCTCGAGGCGCTCGTAAAGGTCTTACAGATACAGCGCTCAGAACAGCCGACTCAGGTTACCTTACCCGTCGTCTTGTTGATGTATCACAGGAAGTTATCATTCGTGAGGACGACTGCGGTACAACAGACGGTCTTGAGATTTTCGACATCAAGGCAGGCGAAAACAATGTTATCGAGGGACTTCACGAAAGACTTATCGGCAGATACCTCGTTGACGATTTCTGCGATTCAAACGGCAACACCCTTGTTTCTAAGGATGTAATGATGGGCGACAAAGAGGCTGACATTATCGTAAACAGCGGCGTTGAAAGAATTAAGATTCGTTCCGTACTTTCTTGTCGTGCTAAGCACGGTGCTTGTAAGAAGTGCTACGGTTCTAACCTTGCAAACCGCCAGCCTGTAACAGTCGGTGAGGCAGTAGGTATTATCGCCGCACAGTCAATCGGTGAGCCTGGTACACAGCTTACAATGAGAACATTCCATACCGGCGGTGTTGCATCGGCAGAAGATATCACACAGGGTCTTCCAAGAGTTGAGGAGTTGTTCGAGGCCCGTAAACCAAAGAGCCTTGCAATCATCAGTGAAATTGACGGTGAAGTTAGATTTGAAGAAATCAAAAATGCTCGTCACGCTATTGTATTCAACCACGAAACAGGCGAAGAAAAGCAGTACCTTATTCCTTTCGGCTTTAGAGTTAAGGTTCAGGAAGGTCAGATTATCAAGAAAGGTGACAAAATCACCGACGGTGCTGTTAATCCGCACGATATTCTTGCAATTCTCGGTTCAGACGCAGTAATGAACTACCTTATTTCAGAGGTACAGAGTACCTACCGTTTACAGGGTGTTGAAATCAACGATAAGCACATTGAGGTTATCGTTCGTCAGATGATGAGAAAGGTAAGAGTTGAGGACGCAGGCGATACTAAGTTTATGTCCGGTCAGACCTACGATAAGAACGATGTTCTCTTTGAGAACGAACAGATTAAAAAGCGTATTGCTAACGGTGAAGAAAACCTCAGAGAGGCAACATTCACACAGTTGCTCCTCGGTATTACAAAGGCAGCACTTGCAACAGACAGCTTCCTTTCAGCCGCATCATTCCAGGAAACAACAAGAGTTCTTACAGATGCAGCTATTAAGGGTAAGATTGATCCGCTTATCGGTCTTAAGGAAAATGTTATTATCGGTAAGGTTATTCCTGCAGGTACAGGTATGCCGAGATATGCAGGCGTAAAGCTCGAAGAGCCGAAGTCAGAGGTTGAAGATACACAGGAAAATGAAGTTGAATCAACCGAAACTGCAGATATTGCCGAATAATTTTAACTAACATTTTGGTTTAAAAAAATTAAATGCCCGACAATGCATTCAGTCATTGTCGGGCATTTGTGCGTGTGCTTGTTGTTATTAACAATTTGTTATAAATGTGTTAAAAGATTGTCGGTTAGGTCATTTTAGAAAACTGTGGTTTAACACGGTGCTTAGGTTAAATGATTAAAAAATTTAGGTCAAGCCTTTTTAAAGGCTTGCGGGTTTGGGCAGCGCCCATAAAAATCATCCGATATAACAATTTATCAGGCGCAAACAGCGTAGTTGTTTGCGTGCTAAAACTAAGTTTGTTAAAACAGGCAATAGCCATTGTAACCGGAAACGCTAAAAACACGGTCAACTCATTGCGTTGACCGTGAAAGGGAAGTGCATTTTCTTTTGTTGCTCTCGCAAAAGCTAACGCAGTTATATTCAAGCCGCCAAACAGCAGGCTGTTTGGCTATCGTTAGATTGTGTAAACGAAAAGTATTTGTGGGCTTTGCCCACACCCACAACCTTTAAAAAGGTTGACCAAACTTTTATAATTAAATGTCGAAAACCTAAATTTTTACAACATACAAAATGAATATTTATCAAATTAACAATCAATAAATATTCGTTTTAATTCAAAAATATACATTTATTATACAATAAAAATCGTCCGAATTTGTAGCAAAGGTCAAACTCGGACGATATTATTTTGTTTTAGTAAAAACAATATTTTATCATTAAAATACGCTTAATCTAAATAATATTATAAGATAAAGCCAATCTTTTTCATAACTTTATTCATTGTACGACTGCTGATTTTAAGTGCAATTTCATCCGCTTTACGGTAGCACTCTTCAAGGTAAGCCTTATCCTTGATATATGACTCATAACGCTCACGAATAGGACGGAGTTCTTCTACAACTGCCTCGCCGACAGCTGTCTTAAAGTCGCCGTATCCCTTGCCCTCAAAGTCGTGCTCAATCTGCTCAAAGCTAAGACCTGTGATTGTGCTGTAAATACCCATAAGGTTATTGATTCCGTCTTTGCCCTCGCCGTAGTGAACATGAGCCTCACTGTCGGTAATCGCACGCTTGAATTTGCGCATAATTGCCTCAGGTGTATCAAGAAGATGTACGCAGCCGTTTACATTTTCGTCCGATTTACTCATCTTCTTGGTTGGGTCCTGCAAGCTCATTACTCTTGCGCCGTTCTTTGGAATAAATCCTTCGGGGATTTTGAAAACATTGCCGTAAAGACCGTTAAAACGAGTTGCAATATCTCTTGTAATCTCAATGTGCTGCTGCTGGTCTGCACCTACGGGCACTTTATCTGCCTGATAAAGCAAAATGTCGCCTGCCATAAGTGACGGATATGTAAACAAGCCTGCATTTATGTTGTCTGCGTGCTTTGCCGACTTGTCCTTAAACTGTGTCATTCTCGAAAGCTCACCGAACTGTGTGTAGCAGTCGAGCACCCATGCCATTTCTGCGTGTGTGTGCACATGGCTCTGAATGAAGAAAAGGCTCTTTTCCGTATCGATTCCGCAAGCAAGAATTGATGCGTATGCGTCGAGAATATTTTTTCTCATTTGAGCCGGCTCTTGTCTTACCGTAATGGTGTGTAAATCGGCAAGAGCGTAAATGCAGTTGTACTCGTTCTGCATAGTAACCCAATTGCGGATAGCACCAAGATAGTTGCCAAGTGTTATTGTGCCACTCGGCTGAATGGCACTGAATGCGATTTGTTTCTTTTCGTTTTCCATAAATATTCTCCTTTATTTCAGCTTGCTGTTTGCCAGCTCGCCGAGTATCTTAATGCCTTTTTCAAGCTGTTCGTCGGTCGGTGTTGAAAAGTTGATTCTGAAGCTGTTGCACTTTTCGTTTTCGTCTGTAAGAAATGCATTGCCCGGTACTACGCATACCTTTTTGAGCACGGCTTCTTTGCAGAATGACGGCATATCAATGCTTTCGGGCAGGTCGCACCAAATGAAAAGTCCGCCGTCAATTTTATGATAAGTAATTGCGGGACTTGCGTATTTGTCGAGCAAATCCATGCAGAATTGTGCTTTTTTAGTGTATAGCTTGCGTAATTTTTCAAGATGTGCGTTGAAGTCATATTTTGTAATAAACTCATCGCAAACATACTGCGACCATATATTGGTGTGAACATCACTGCCTTGCTTGCATACTACGAGTTTTTGGAAAATCTGCTTTGGCGCAATGCAGTAAGCAACACGCATACCCGGTGAAATTACCTTTGAAAACGAACCGCAGTAAATTACGATTTCGTCCTCGTCAAAGCTCTTGATGTTTGGGATAAATTCGCCGCTGTATCTTAAATCTCCGTAAGGGTTGTCCTCAAGAATAAGAATGCCGTACTTTTTTGCAAGCTCATAAACAGCCTTGCGTTTTTCAAGGCTCATTGTAACGCCCGACGGATTCTGAAAATTTGCTATTGTATAAATAAATTTTGCGTTTTTGTTGTCTTTAAGCGCCTGCTCAAGGGCGGTAATGCTCATTCCGTCAGGCTCAACGGGAACGCCGACAAGTTTTGCGTTGTAACTTCTGAATGTGTTGAGCGAACCGATGAAAGACGGCGCTTCGCAAATAACAACATCACCCTCGTTTACAAGAGCCTTTGAGCATAAATCCATAACCTGCTGTGCACCTGTGGTGATTAAAATATCGTCACCCTCTCTGCCGATGTTATGTTCTTTTTTCATATATTCGGTAAGGTGTCGGCGCAGGGGAGTGTAGCCCTCGCTTACGCTGTACTGTAATACGGAAATAGGATTTTCGGCAAGAACTTTTGCGGAAATCTCTGCTATTTCCTTTGCGGGAAAGGCATCGGGGGAAGGGTTGCCCGCAGAAAGTGATACAACCTCGGGATCTGCCGCATATTTAAAAATCTCTCTGATTGCACTTGGCTTAAGGTTAGAAACCCTGTCGGAAAATGTATATTCCATTTAAAAAATCTCCTTTTTGCATTTTTAACTGATAAAGTCAAAAAGCAATATATTTTATTGTAACACGATAGGCAAAAATATTCAAGCTACCGAGAGGGAAAAGCTACAATTTATGCCGTAATTTTTTGAAAATTATACTAAAAATACAAACAAATAATCTGCAATTTCAGTCTGTTGTAAAAATAATTAAAGAAAGTTCCGACATAATTAATGAAAATGCGGTTTAATTCCAATATCGAAAAATAAATTATTGCAATTATGTTACTATGTATATGAAATTGATTACTTATATTAAGGTTAATCAGGAGGATAATGGAATGGACAGTTCAGAAATCAAGCAGCTCCAAATCCTTGCAACAAAGGCAAGAATGGGAGCAATTCTCGGCACTTTTTGTGCTAAGTCGGGACATCCGGGCGGTAGCCTTTCGGCAGCGGATATTTTCACATATCTCTACTTTAAGGAAATGAATGTTGACCCTAAGAATCCTAAGTGGGAGGACAGAGATCGTTTTGTTCTTTCAAAGGGCCATTGTTGCCCAAGCCTTTATGCGGTTCTTGCACTTAAGGGCTATTTTGAGTGGGACGAGCTTACAAAGCTCCGTCATGTAGGCGCAATGTTACAGGGTCACCCCGATATGAAGGGCACACCCGGCATTGATATGAGCACAGGCTCACTCGGACAGGGTATTTCTGCGGCTTGCGGTATGGCGCTTTCCGCAAAAATCAGCAACAAGAGCTACCGTGTATATTCTGTACTCGGCGACGGCGAGGTTGAAGAAGGTCAGGTATGGGAGGCTGCTATGTTTGCCGCTCACAATAAGCTTGACAATCTTGTGATTTTCGTTGACCAGAACGGTTTACAGATTGACGGTACAGTTGACGAAGTTGCAGGCATTGAGCCGCTCGACAAAAAGTTTGAGAGTTTTGGTTTTGAAGTGTTTAAGATAGACGGTCATGACTTCAATCAGATTGAGGACGCACTTAACAAGGCAAGAGAAGTTAAGGGCAAGCCTGTTGCTATCCTTGCAAAGACAGTAAAGGGCAAGGGCGTTTCATTTATGGAAAATCAGGTTGGCTGGCACGGCACAGCTCCTAACAAAGAGCAGTACGAGCAGGCTACAGCCGAGCTTCAGGCTGAAATTGACAGATTGGAGGGCAATTGCTAATGGCTGAATCAAAGAAAATTGCTACTCGTGAGAGCTTTGGTATGGCACTTTGCGAGCTTGCTAAGACTAACAAGGACATCGTTGTTTTTGACGCTGACCTTGCAGCGGCAACAAAGACAAGTATTTTTAAAAAGGAATTTCCCGAAAGATTTTTCGACTGCGGTATTGCCGAGGGCAATATGGTAGGCGTTGCGGCAGGTCTTGCGGCAGCAGGCAAAATTCCTGTAGCGGCATCATTTGCAATGTTTGCAACAGGCAGAGCATTTGAGCAGATCAGAAACTCGGTTGCTTATCCGCACCTTAATGTTAAGATTGCAGGCAGCCACGCAGGTATTTCTACAGGTGAAGACGGTGCAACTCACCAGTGCCTTGAGGATATCGGTATTATGCGTACAATTCCGGGTATGGTAGTTATCAACCCTGCCGACCACTACGAGATGATGGCTGCAACAAAGGCAGCTATCGAGTACGACGGTCCTGTATATATCCGTCTTGGCAGACTTGCTATTGAGAGCTTTAACGACCCTGAAACTTATACATTTGAACTTGGCAAGGGTATTACACTCCTTGACGGTGACGATGTGGCAGTTATTGCAACAGGTCTTTGTGTAAATGAGGCTCTTAAGGCTTGTAAGCAGCTTAAGGAAGAGGGCATTAACGCTCGCCTTATTAATATTCACACAATCAAGCCTATCGACAGAGAAATCATCGTTAAGGCTGCAAAAGAAACAGGCAGAATCATTACAATTGAAGAGCATAATGTAATCGGTGGTCTTGGTGACGCTGTATGTTCTGTAGTAAGTGAGGAATATCCTGTTAAGGTAACAAAGGTTGGCGTAAACGATTGCTTTGGTTACAGCGGCCCTGCTCTTGAGCTTCTCGATAAGTTTGAGCTTACAGCTCCGCATCTTGCAAAGAAAATCAAAGCAGCTGCTCAGGATAAGTAATTTAGAATCAAATAGATTTGTATTTACCGCTCGGCATAGTGATGTCGGGCGGTTTTTGTGTTTTGTGGTTTTTAGGGTCTTTATAAAAAGCCGGGTAATTATGGTGTATCGCACGAGTTAAGCGAAATAATTAAAAATTTAGGTCAAGCCTTTTTAAAGGCTTGCGGGTTTGGGCAGC